>Ga0228711_1003397_pt1 | contig 24667 bp, 10 predicted proteins | sample MedpolnodulmetaG_2_FD_177996 | JGI IMG/M metagenome (GOLD analysis project Ga0228711, IMG submission 177996) | Root nodule microbial communities from Medicago polymorpha collected in Santa Monica, California, United States - brown nodules | ecosystem: Host-associated > Plants > Roots > Nodule... | reverse complement strand
CATGTGCAACACCAATGAGAACAAGGGGAAGGAGAGGGTGAATGAAGAATCAATGTCCAATTTGAAGATGATGGAGAATCAGAACAATGTGAACAAGCGAAAGGCCATCGTGATGGAAGAATCCCATGTTGAAACTAAGAATTCAAAGTCTCCCCAAAAACATATTGCTGAAGAAGAATCAATTGATTCTCCCAAAGAAATTCCTCCATTTCTTCTTTTTGGATTCATTGTTGATCAGAGGAAAGGAATTCAAAATGCTTACTCATGCAAATTTTGCAGCAGAAAGTTCACTACTCCACATGCATTAGGTGGCCATCAAACTTCTCACAAATTTGAGAGAAGTCTGGTCAAAAAAAGGATCCAAGCTTGGATAAATTACTCAAATGGTAATCAAGGGATAAGTCTAAACATTGTCACTCCTTTCCATATGGGGTGTGGATATCAATGTTATGGATTTAACAATATGATTCAGCATGCAGGGTCATCAAACTTTTATGCAGGAAATTTGTTTGGTGCATTGCCGCATATTCCACATATAGATGAAGTGAATAAGGCTGATCAAGGCATTGTGAGTCATAAAGTTAATATGACTGAGATTGAATTTGGTTCAATTTCAGAGGGAGATGTTGTTGGTGACGAAGTTGATCAGGAAGACAATGAGACTCAGGGGGAGGAAGCATCCAAGATTGATTTGACCCTTAAGCTTTGATCTATATATGTTTAATCTATAATGATGTCTTAATGTTGTATTAACTAGCATAAATCATAAGCAATAATAATATGAGTATAGAGTACCATATAAAATGAGGTCATTATCTTCGATCAAACATATATAATAAGATATTGGATTTTAGTTGCGTAATAAAATATCTCTATCCTTTGGGGGTTAGTGTAAGCACATTTTATTTTGGTATTTAGAATTGTAATAATGAGTTCGGCAAAAAAGCAGAAAGATAAGTAAAGGTTAATCAATCGTTGCTCATAATAGTGTTTAAACTCACATTCGCCAAATAGCCCGTCATGAATTAAAGTCATTATTTAATTGGTCAAAAAACAGTTTTATTTAATAATTCATGTGTTCGATAAAAATCAAAATTATACTTGCAAGAAGTATGATTGTTCCTACCCCACTGGAATGGTTTCAGTAAGGGTGGTGATTTTCACTTGAAATAGATGAAGGGGGTGTGAAGAAACATAGAAGGAGGACGTGTATCTGGGTTAGCTGAGAGGGAGTAAAGGTGAAACGTGAAGGAGGATGGAACAATTCATGAAGGGTGGTGGTTAAAGGTTATGGGTTATGAGAAAGAAGATTCATCAAGGAAAATGGGTTATATGAAGAGTAGGTGGGTTTTGGGTTAACTGGGTGTGAGTGGAGAATGAGTGGTGGTAAATAATTGATTTTTTTGGTGAGTAAGTGTGAGAGAGAGAAAAAAAAAGATATTGGGTTTTTTTTTTTCTGTGAATGAAGAGAAGGAAAAAATTTAGGGTAAATTTTTTGTTGACTTTAGTTAAAAGAAGTATTAATATTTTCTAAAAAAAGTTAATTTTTTATCAGCAAAAAATTATAGAGTCAGATAGGCCAACTCTAAATATATTCAAAAAGGTTATAAATGGGTTCTGCTGACGCTAAAAAAGAAACATTATAAATTAACGTAGTGTGCGTTAAGTCGACACTATTAGTGTCGGTATCGGGGGCCAACGCTAAAATTGAGGGTAAAATGTTCTTTTCTTGTAGTCTTATCTTCCTCCTATATATAACTTATTAACCTTCCTTGAAGGTGAGACTTTTGAGGTTTTTCAAGGCATTATGTTTCAAGGTCTTACCTTCCTCCTATATATCACTTCTTGACCTTTTTTGAAGGTGAGACTTTTGATGTTTTTAAAGGTCCTATGTTTCAAGGTCCTACCTTCCTCCTATATATGACTTCTCAACCTTCCTCGAAAGTGAGACTTTTGAGGTTTTTAAAGCGCCTATGTTTCAAGGTCTTACTTTCCTCCTATATATGACTTCTTGACCTTCCTCAAAGGTGGGACTTTTTTACTCCCTTGAAAGGCGAGCACATGATTTAACATTCTTTTCTGGTCACCGTCAAATCTAGTAAGAATGCTATCTTGCTAAAAACCAATAAGGCAAATGTGGAGCTTCATTAACTTTTTTATTTAGTAGGAGATTACAATTGCTCAAACACACAAGGAAAAGACTTTCTTGCCTCCCACAAGAGGGCTTTTACAATTAGAGTTTATCAAATAAAAGATTATGTTTACACTTGATTTACAATCAGAGGTGTAATTAACTTAAAGTGCAAGTAACTTTTGAACACTAAAGAAATTCTAAGATTGAAACTTTGTAAGAATTTTTCTAAGTGTTTGTGCGCTAGAGAATTTGACAGAGTATTGCCACTTGTAAAATTATAGAAGTCTTTTTATATTTATTCAACTGCCGATGGCTTATATTGGAGAGAATAAAAGATTTGTTGTTGAACATTGCTAACTCATCAAATTCTTCCTTGATATGCTTGACAAGAGTAATTGAAACTTTGCCTCTTATGGATAATGTCGTTAAATAATCATTAAAAAATTCTTTGATTCTCATAAAATGATATGTGACATTCTTTTTGTCCTTGAATTTTCTTGTTTTTTCTGCACGTGGTCAGAAAAAGACAAATTGTACTATTCATAGTCTAATAGTGACATTTCATCATAAGACGACAAACCAGGTCAGAGTCTCCCAGACTCCTGACGTCACCTTCAGAGGCTTCTTTCCTTCAGAGTTTGATTTCATCAGAAGCTTCCGAGCAAAATGCTTCCATTGGTCAGAGCTTTGACTTAAAGGTTAGCCCATCTTCGTATCTTGCTTGAAGTCACAAAAGTTTCTCTTTTGATTCAGTTGCTTTCCTATGCGTTCAGAATCTTGATGCTTCAAAACCAAAACATGACTTTGAGAGTCAGAATTTAATTATATGGTCTTGCATACTTGAACACACATTATCATATCCAATTGTTCTTTCATACAATGTTATCATCAAAACTTCAGAGTCATTGTTTAAAACTCATTTTGGTTCAACAATCCCCCATTTTTTATGATGACAAACTTATGTATTCTTGAGAATAATTGTTTTTATTAATTAACTTGGCATTATCAGAGGATGAGGTTCGTAAGCTCCTCCTAAGTCTTAGCGGCCATAAGGTGAGGATTGTAAGATCCCCCTAAGTCTAAGCCAAGTTAATTAATTCTCTATAAAATATATTAAAGTATCAAAGGCAATAAAATATATTTTCTGCAGAGTTTAAACAATTAATAGCAGAATTAAATTACTACTCTTAATCCCCTTATTGTCATCAACAAAAAATAATATATATAGCTTGCATAAAATATTCAGAGAATAAGCGTTCATTGCAAGTTAATATTCTTGATTAAAGTTACAAAAAAAAAACCACGTACAAAATAAAAATGGGTAAAAAAAATCCAAAGTGTTTCTACTTCCATCTGATTGAGTATCAAATTAAGCTTTTCATCCATCGCTTCCTGCTTGGTTGTCTGAGCATCCAGCTTCATTTCTACAGCAATTCTCTGAGCAGCCAACTCAATTATGATATTTTCTTTAAAAGCCTCCAAATCATATGCAGATAATGATAAAGATGGTTACAAAACAACTTTATTGATGATCAAATGTTCAAGAGCAAGCAATACATGGTACGAATTCATATCTAATGGAAAAAACTCATAGATCTATGGGACAACATCAACAATTGTTGGCGGTATTGTTGCAGGAAACTGCCTCTCAGGATTGCATCTAAGATCCAACAAATCCATATGATGCAGTACATTGGCAAGTCATTGCTTCAAAGCCTCTTTGTTAGCTTCTACCGATGCTTTCTGAGATTCCATCATATCTTGAAGATATTTGCTTGCCATCCCATGTTTACTCATCTCTGTTGATGTATCCTCATATGAGAGCACTTTCATATCATTCTTCAAATTAGTAATTGATGGACGAAATTGACAAGTGCACCAAATCGTAACAAGTAATAAAGTAGTAAGTTTATTGTTCTTCAGAGGGATTGTCATTCAACTTAGTAATTAATTAAACTTGTTTTAAAGGGTGAAAGTAGATTAAAATTGAATTGAGTTGCAAGGTTGAATTACCCTGCCAAATGCAATATTAGGTTTCTGATTCAGATAATTAACGTTGAGTAGGGAATCCTTTGAATCCCCCCTTCGTCTTTGTTGGAATTAAACTTTAAGAAACAAATAGTTATGTGTGCTACTTATGATTTAATGAAACAGGCGGATGAAACTCTCACGAAGCTTCTCACAACAACTATTGCCGGACTAACCTAGGTTAAGTACGACCTTGTCCAAAGAAGGGAGTTTTAAACGGTCGGAATTCAAACCCAAATTTTTTAATCTTTATAAGAAATGGAAATTAGAAAAGCCAATGGAATTGATATAATTTCGGGTTGTCAATTGCTACTTTTATCCTACGGATAATTCTTCAAGATTACAATTAAATTAACCAGTTGAAAAAAAACATTTTGAACAAGCATGATCTAATTTAAATCGGGCATGATAAAACATAAACTGAATGAAAACTTTATTAATAATATCCAACAAATAAGAATGGGTTCATCATGAAACCCTAATCAAGAGGTTTAGTTGCTCATGACAACATACATCATAACAAAATAATATAAAAACATACCCTAGGGAGAATTTTTTATATGAGAATTTTTTAAGATTATTTTGGTCATATAAATAAAAAAATGTCATAACATTTAAGTTGTCTATATTGCTTAAAAATATTTTTGACCCTCTCTTAAAATGTTTATTTTTTAAATATTACTGAATTAATGTATTTAAGGTGTAGTTAATGTATTTTTCAAACTTTATCAAATTTCAAATTTTAAAGTTATACTACGTTCCTTTTTAATTTTTATTTTTAGGTTATATACACTTATCTTGAAAATTAATAATTTTTGTTACTTTTATATACTTTTTTTCAATTGCTTTTGATATAATTATTTATGTTTTTTTTTATAACTCATAAATATTTATTATCTCATTTAACTTTTTTCTATATTTAATAAATAATGGTGGATGAATTCCTTTTGGTATAATTTTTTTTTTGTTTTCTATAATACCTTTACCATTTTATTATCTTATTTCACTTTTTTCTCTCAACAATAAATGCTGATGGATAATTTTATCAAAACAATATCAATACTGTTTAGGACTTTAAAACGAAAAAAAAATTAGGATTTTTTCTTTCTTTCTAAAAGTCTAACACTAAAAAGTAATGACGAGAGTATTAAATATTTTTTAAACTTAATTATATGGTTGGTCCCTTATATTTATTTTCGTTTTAAGTTGGTCTCTTATAATTTAAATGTTTTAAGTTGGTCCCTTATATTTTGATAGTTTTAAGTTAGTCCAAAAGGGTACTCACATTTAAATAAGTTAGTCAATTCCACCACATAATATTGAATTTCATAAACAAAAGAAATTAAAAAGAAAAATAAAACTAAGTTTGTAAATTAGTTGAAAAGGATTAACCTATATTGTGAACCCAGATTGCCTAATGGTCAACTAATGAAAATGATTAACTTACTCCATTTTGAGTAATGTTTTGGACCAACTTAAGAGTTTTAAAACATAAGGGAACAAATTGAAACCTAAAATAAAGACCAACATGCAATAATTCATTTTTTTAATCAATTATTTACATCTACATTAATAAATAGGCCAACAAAAGGTAAGATTATGATTAAAATCTACTTATTTATTTATTCTAACTAAAAATCTACATATTCATTAAAACTATATTTAGTTTTGTGCAAAAAAAATTTTGTTTAAAGACATGTATATAAATTCATCGTAATCTTGAATAAGGTTGGTCCTTCTCTTTGATATTGTATTGAATGTGTCTACCACAATCTAAACATATTTATTATTTTTTTATAAGCTAGTCATAATTTAATTTTATTAATTGTCATTAAAACAAAAATGCATGTATAAATAATAAAGAGAAAGAGTAGTATTTGAAATCTGTCAAGTCTAATCAAATGTGATAGATCTATCCTTAAGATTGCTTTATATTTTACCTTACATCTTAAGTTAATACATGAGAACTAACGAAAAACAAAGACACGTGGAAAGTTGGCAGAATATCAGCCCTAAGTGCATGTCTTTAAATTCGCAAGAATTTTCACATTCTAAATCATCTCTCAAAATCCTATCATTTCACTTTCTCTTTGCAACCATGTGCAACACCAATGAGAACAAGGGGAAGGAGAGGGTGAATGAAGAATCAATGTCCAATTTGAAGATGATGGAGAATCAGAACAATGTGAACAAGCGAAAGGCCATCGTGATGGAAGAATCCCATTTTGAAACTAAGAATTCAAAGTCTCCCCAAAAAGATATTGTTGAAGAAGAACCAATTGATTCTCCCAAAGAAATTCCTCCATTTCTTCTTTTTGGATTCATTGTTGATTAGAGGAAAGGAATTTGAAATGCTTACTCATGCAAATTTTGCAGCAGAAAGTTCACTACTCCACATGCATTAGGTGGCCATCAAACTTCTCACAAATTTGAGAGAAGTCTGGTCAAAAAATCGATCCAAGCTTTTAACGAAGCTTGGATAAATTACTCAAATGGTAATCAAGGGATAAGTCTAAACATTGTCACTCCTTTCCATATGGGGTGTGGATATCAATGTTATGGATTTAACAATATGATTCAGCATGCATGCAGGGTCATCAACCTTTTATGCAGAAAATTTGTTTGGTGCATTACCGCATATTTCACATATAGATGAAGGGAATGAGGCTGATCAAGGCATTGTGAGTCATAAAGTTAATATGACTGAGATTGAATTTGGTTCAATTTCAGAGGGAGGTGTTGTTGGTGACGAAGTTGACCAGGAAGACAATGAGACTCAAGGGGAGGAAGCATCCAAGATTGATTTGACCCTTAAGCTTTGATCCATTTATGTTTAATCTATAATAATGTCTTAACGTAGTATTAACTAGCATAAATCATAAGCAATAATAATATGAGTATAGAGTACCATATAAAATGAGGTCATTGTCTTCGATCAAACATATGTAATAAGATATTGAATTTTAGTTGCGTAATAAAATATCTCTATCCTTTTGGGGTCAGTGTAAGCACATTTTATTTTGGTATTTAGAATTGTAATAATGAGTTCGGTGAAAAGCTGAAAGATAAGTAAAGGTTAATCAATCGTTGCTCATAATAGTGTTTAAACTCACATTCGCCAAATAGCCCGACATGAATTAAAGTCACTATTTAATTTGTCAAAAAACAATTTTATTTAATCATTCATGTATTCGATAAAAATGAAAATTATACTTGCAAGAAGTACGATTGTTCCTACCCCACTGTATGGTTCCAGTAAGGGTGGTGATGTTCACTTGGAATAGATAAAGGGGGTGTGAAGAAACATAGAAGGAGGATGTGTATCTGGGTTAGCTGAGAGGGAGTAAAGGTGAAACGGTAAGGAAGATGGAACAATTCATGAAGGGTGGTAGTTAAAGGTTCTAGGTTATGAGAAAGAAGATTCATGAAGGGAAATGGGTTATATGAAGAGTAAGTGGGTTTTGGGTTAACTGGGTGTGAGTGGAGAATGAGTGGTGGTAAATGATTGTTTTTTTGTGAGTAAGTGTGAGAGAGAAAGAAAAAAAATGATATTGGATTTTTTTTTTGTGAATGAAGAGAGGGAAAAAAGTGTGGGAAAAAATTTAGGGTAAATTTTTTGTTGACTTTAGTCAAAAGAAGTATTAATATTTTCTAAAAAAAGTTAATTTTTTATCAACAAAAAATTATAGAGTCAGATAGGCCAACTCTAAATATATTCAAAAAGGGTATAGATGGGTTCTACTGACGCTAAAAAAGAAACATTATAAATTAACGTATTGTGCGTTAAGTTAACGCTATTAGTGTTGGTGTCGGGGGGCGTCGCTTAAATTGAGGTTAAAATGTTCTTTTCTTGTAGTCTTATCTTCCTCCTATATATAACTTCTTAACCTTCCTTGAAGGTGAGACTTTTGAGGTTTTTCAAGGCATTATGTTTCAAGGTCTTACCTTCCTCCTATATATCACTTCTTGACCTTTTTTGAAGGCGAGACTTTTGATGTTTTTAAAGGTCCTATGTTTCAAGGTCCTACCTTCCTCCTATATATGACTTCTCAACCTTCCTCGAAAGTGGGACTTTTGAGGTTTTTAAAGCGCCTATGTTTCAAGGTCTTACCTTCCTCCTATATATGACTTCTCAACCTTCCTCGAAAGTGGAACTTTTTAGGTTTTTAAAGCGCCTATGTTTCAAGGTCTTACTTTCCTCCTATATATGACTTCTTGACCATCCTCAAAGATGGGACTTTTTTACTCCCTTAACAGGCGAGCACATGATTTAACATTCTTTTTTGGTTGCTGTCAAATCTAGTAAGGATGGTATCTTCCTAAAAACCTATAAGGTGCAATGTGGAGCTTCATTAACTTTTTATTTAGTAGGAGATTACAATTGCTCAAACATACAAGGAAAAGACTTTCTTGCCTCCCACAAGAGGGCTTTTACAATTAGAGTTTATCAAATAAAAGATTATGTTTACACTTGATTTACAATCAGAGGTGTAATTAACTTAAAGTGCAGGTAACTTTTGAACACTAAAGAAATTCTAAGATTGAAACTTTGTAAGAATTTTTCTAAGTGTTTGTGCGCTAGAGAATTTGACAGAGTATTGCCACTTGTAAAATGATAGAAGTCTTTTTATATTTATTCAACTGCCGATGGCTTATATTGGAGAGAATAAAAGATTTGTTGTTGAACATTGCTAACTCATCAAATTCTTCCTTGATAGCTTGACAAGAGTAATTGAAACTTTGCCTCTTATGGATAATGTCGTTAAATATTCATTAAAAAATTCTTTGATTCTAATAAAATGATATGTGACATTCTTTTTGTCCTTGAATTTTCTTGTTTTTTCTGCACGTGGTCAGAAAAAGACAAATTGTACTATTCACAGTCTAATAGTGACATTCCATCATAAGACGACAAACCACGTCAGAGTCTCCCAGACTCCTGACGTCACCTTCGGAGGCTTCTTTCCTTCAGAGTTTGATTTCATCAGAAGCTTCCGAGCAAAATGCTTCCGTTGGTCAGAGCTTTGACTTAAAGGTTAGCCCATCTTCGTATCTTGCTTGAAGTCACATAAGTTTCTCTTTTGATTCAGTTGCTTTCCTATGCGTTCAGAATCTTGATGCTTCAAAACCAAAACATGACTTTGAGAGTCATAATTTAATTATATGGTCTTGCATACTTGAACACACATTATCATATCCAATTGTTCTTTCATACAATGTTATCATCAAAACTTCAGAGTCATTGTTTAAAACTCATTTTGGTTCAACAATCTTCCATTTTTTATGATGACAAACTTATGTATTCTTGAGAATAATTGTTTTTATTAATTAACTTGACATTATCAGAGGATGAGGTTCGTAAGCTCCTCCTAAGTCTTAGCGGCCATAGGGTGAGGATTGTAAGATCCCCTAAGTCTAAGCCAAGTTAATTAATTCTCTATAAAATATATTAAAGTATCAGAGGCAATAAAATATATTTTCTGCAGAGTTTAAACAATTAATAGCAGAATTAAATTACTACTCTTACTCCCCTTATTGTCATCAACAAAAAATAATATATATAGCTTGCATAAAATATTCAGAGAATAAGCGTTCGTTACAAGTTAATATTCTTGATTAAAGTTACAAAAAAAAAAACCACGTACAAAATAAAAATGGGTAAAAAAAATCCCAAGTGTTTCTACTTCCATCTGATTGAGTATCAAATTAAGCTTTTCATCCATCGCTTTCTGCTTGGTTGTCTGAGCATCCAGCTTCATTTCTACAGCAATTCTCTGAGCAGCCAACTCAATTATGATATTTTCTTTAAAAGCCTCGAAATCATATGCAGATAATGATAAAGATGGTTACAAAACAACTTTATTGATGATCAAATGTTCAAGAGGAAGCAATACATAGTAAGAATTCATATCTAATGGAAAAAACTCATAGATCTATGGGACAACATCAATAATTGTTGGTGGTATTGTACCAGGAAACTGCCTCCGAGGATTGCATCTAAGATCCAACAAATCCATATGATGCAGTACCTCTGCAAGTCATTGCTTCAAAGCCTCTTTGTTAGCTTCTACCGATGCTTTCCGACATTTCTTCATATCTTGAAGAGATTTGCTTGCCATCCCTAGTTTACTCATCTCTGTTGATGTACCCTCATATGAGAGCACTTTCATATCATTCTTCAATTTAGTAATTGATGGACGAAATTGACAAGTGCGCCAAATCGTAACAAGTAATAAAGTAGTAAGTTTATCGTTCTTCAGAGGAATTTCCATTCAACTTAGTAATTAATTAAACTTATTTTAAAGGGTGAAAGTAGAGTAAAATTGAATTGAGTTGCAAGGTTGAATTACCCTGCCAAATGCAATATTAGGTTTCTGCAGATTCAGATAATTAACGCTGAGTAGGGAATCCTTTGAATTCCCCTTCGTCTTTGTTGGAATTAAACTTTAAGAAACAAATAGTTATGTGTGCTACTTATGATTTAATGAAACAAGCGGATGAAACTCTCACGAAGCTTCTCATAACAACTATTGCAGGACTAACATAGGTTATGTACGATGTTGTCCAAAGAAGGGAGTTTTAAACGGCCAGAATTCAAACCCGAATTTCTTAATCTCTATAAGAAATGGTGATTAGAAAAGCCAATGAAACTGATATGATTTCGGGTTGTCAATTGCTACTTTTATCCTACGGACCATTCTTCAAAATTACAATCAAATTAACCAATTGAAAAAAGCATTATGAACATGCATGATCTAATTTAAATCGAGCACAATAAAAACATAAACTGAATGAAAACTTTATTAATAATATCAATCAAATAAGAATGGGTTCATCATGGAACCCTAATCAAGAGGTTTAGTTGCTCATGGCAACACATATCATAACAAAATAATATAAAAACATACTCTAGAGAGAACAAGAGAAGGAAGAAATATTGCCTTGAAGCTCTAATGTTTGACCCTAGCCTTGAACCGTTAGTGTTCTAAATGAATAATAATGAGTGCAATGGCCTTTATTTATAGCAAATGATTAGGTAGAGTTTAGGAGAAGAAAACTAGGCTTTTGCACTGATCCAACTTGGAAAATAAGGGGCAGGCAAAAAATACCTGCAGCCAGGCGCTAATGGCGCATGAGGCAGCCCCGATGTGCTAATTCTTGCGTTTTCTCTTGTTTTCGATCGTTCTTCCGTCTGACAACTCCTAAAAACTTGCAATGAAATTTCTTCACTTTGTATTCTCTTCAAAAACCTTCTAAAAACCAATGAATTCAATCTTCATATATTTGATCCTTCATGTGATGTCTTGATTTGTTGATTTACATGATTTCTCACTACAAAACACTCAAAACACCTATGGAGTTGCATGATCTTGGATAAAAGTGAATTACAACGACTCGAGTGAAAACAATACAATATGTTCCTCAAACCATTGACAACTCATATATCTCTAAACTTATTTATCTTCAAATGTAAAGAAAACTACTAAAAACATAGCAAAAAATGTCACATGATGCTCTGTCATCGGTAATCACTTATTTCCAAGCCAAATGCTCAACCGGTCATCGGTCTCTTCACTTGTGTTACATCCAATCTAGCTTTCTCCGCATTCTCCTCACTTAACCAAGCTTCCTCCTTCATCCCATCTAAAATAGCCTTCCTCTCCAACTCCCTCCCTGATGACCCATTCGCTCCTTAACTCTCACAATTTTTTCTCCCTCGTCAAGCTTACTCATTTCTTTCTTAACACACTTACTTTTTTCTCCCTCAACAATCTCTATTTTTTCTCCCTCAACACACTTGATTTTTTCTGCCTCAGCAAGCTCTTTTTTTGTCCTTCATATCGTGTAACGTTATTACCCTCATATGCCTCTCAACCTTTTCGACGCAAGCCACATTATCCCACACCCGATACCGACTTAAATACACATTATTGAGAGCCCTACTCAGCTTATCAACATCACAAACTTTATCATAATGCATAAAACCATACACCTGGTCCTTAACATTTCAATTTCTTGAGAAGAACAAATCTGTCAAGACACCAAAATGTGTAACAGAGAGAAGTTAAGGGACCAAAATAAATATAATTTTAATTAAGGGACCAAAGCAATACTACCTAAATAGTTAAGGGACCAAAAATGCAATTTAGCCTATATTCCGTATAACGTGATTAGGCATGTCAAAAATATTTGTTTTCAAAAGATTAAAAACAAATTGTTGGGAAAAAAATTCAAATTTACTTTTGGGTGAATAGATTCTGAAATTAATTTATTTTGCAGTTGAATTTTAGATTACTAGAGTCTTTTTCTTTACGATTGAAATTTTAACAAAAAAAAAGTATCTCCCCTCTGCATTTGTAAAATATAAATTTTAAATTTTGATGTCAAATATAAGAAAAATAGTATTAATATATTTGTAAAATAGTATGAAAAAACATGAGAGAGATAGAGAAAGAGACGGTGGCCCTAGGTTCAACTTATGACCACCACATCGGTCCTTTTCACCGATGGTGGGATACAAGGGGAGGGGTGGGGCTCCAGCCAAGGTGACACTAAATGGGGGGGATCGGGAGGTGAGCTCGCGATGGAGGAAAGCGATCTTATAGGCTAATCAAAGACGGGACAAATCAAGGGGAATCAAGCGGTATGGAGGCACCGGGAGAACTGCAACCGACAGAGTATTCAACGGGAGTCAATCTGGACGTGTTATAGGCACTGACATCAGGTTACATCATGGTCACGATAACAATATGCAACAATATTAGTGCTATAATGCATAAAGCATGTTTGATGTCTGTGTCGGTTCTAACACCAGGTGTATCAACCTTCAACAACAAGAATCCTAGAAAAATTTCAGAAGAAAATGAAGAAAATCTGACATTTTTTAATTGAAACTAACTGAAATGACCAAAATGTGTGACGAAGAGAAATTAAGGTACCAAAATAAATCGAATTTTAGTTAAGAGACCAAAACGATACTACCTAAATAATTAAATGATCAAAATTGCAATTCAGCTCGGAATATACTATTGATATCCCATCATTTAATTCATTTTTTTTTATGAAAATTATTTAATTCTACCATTAACTAGGGTAGAACCACGTAAAACAGAGTAACACGAAGCTTAGCTAGCCACCGAGGGTTTTCTTCGTCGTGGTTATTATTATCTTGTTCATCAATTCATTTCCATTCTCACTACCTACCTACAACACAATCGTTCATCGCGGCCAAACCCTAAAACGGTACCGTTTTAGCGCGCGCAGAAATTCCTCTATATAAAAGAGTGTTCCTCTAGTTTCAGAGGTTCACTGGTCACACACCATGGCTCTCTCACTCGGAAAACTCACCATTCTCCTCGGTGCAGGTACACTCTCTCTTCTTCACCTGCGAGTTTCTCTTCCTTTGATTTCTATGGTTCCGTTAATCTGTGTAAATCGTGGTTTAGTTATGTGATTCTTTGTGGTTGTGAATGAATTGGAGAATAAAATTCGAATCTAGGTTATTGTTATTTGTGATTGTGGTGAATTTGATGTTGTGAATTGCTATTTGTCATGTTTTGGTGTGAAAATTGAAATGGATTATTGGAATAATTTGTTTTTGTGTTTTTAGGTCTTTTTGGTGGAGCAATGGCTTCTAAAGAAGGTGGATTGGCGGATTTTTCTGGTCTTGTATCTGGTGCTTTCAAGGTTGGTTTTTATGATTTTTGGTGAAGGATATATGGAGTACTTACACACAGTGACACCCGGTGATAATTTAAGAAAATGAATTTATTGAATGCAATAAATAAGATGTGCAGGTGTCGGTGTTTAACATGCTATTAAACACCACGACATTGACATAGTCACCTATGAAGCACATAAACGATGTTGACACGATGCCGTTGGTAATAATTTGAGAAGATGAATTAGTTGAAAACAGTAACATGTGTGAGTGTCATGTTGGTGTCTCACACAACTTTAATTAGAAGTGCCGTTGATATAGAGGTAGACGATGGTAATAACGAGGTAGACACTGCTAATTATTTTAAAAAATGGAAGGGATTGAATGTAACTATACATGTAGTGTCGATCTGGTGTTAGAACCGACACAGACATCAAACATGCTTTCAATCTGAAGTGTTAGTGCTATATAGTGAAGGATGTGTGCGTGTGTCAATTTATTATGCTGATGGTGCAGATTGATAAATGGCAGATGTGGTTTTCTTTTTTCCCCACAATTTTATCTCTTTGCTTCATCTATGTGATATAGCCATAGGAATATGTCCTTTATTTTCATATATGAAATGCAATTTCTCTCCTTTTGTTGTTCAAAGTAGTATGATGAAGATGCTGGTTAAAATAATTGAAGTTCAGTTCAAACTTCAAAGAAATCTAGTTCAAAGCAGTGTGATTAACAGATTTAGACGCTGATTAAAATAATAGAAGTTAAGGTCCCAAAAAATCTAGTTGAAAACAGTGTGATTAAGATGCTGGTTAAAATAATAGAAGTTAAGCCCGAAGATATTTTGTTAGGAGCTATGTTGAATGTATACAAGGGAGAGAAGTGTAATTCAAGATTCTCTTAGGGAAGGATAGCGTAATTTACTCTATTTTATAAACAAGCCAGACCCAAACGTCAGATTTACCTATTCATAGAAATGAGCTAAGCTTTTTAAATGTGCTACTCAGCTCATTTATATGTGCAATCCAAGGGATTTGGTCAGTAGGAGTGAGGCGAATGATTCAATGGGATGTCCAACCCTTGAATGGAACATCCCATGTTTTTGTAAGAAGAAATATATGTAATGCAGGTTTTTTAGGTGTATAAGATGAAATATATGTAATTTAGGTTTTTGTAAGATGTCGGTTGCAATGTTTGATAATATATGGAGATTGATGGTGCGGGCAGGCACAAATACGATTCATGCTATGTGCACTAAGTGTAAAAATCCTCTAGGTGTAATTTATGACTGTAAAATGTCTATCAAAATCAAAGGAAAGTTTAGAGTGCTGAGGTGGATGCGTTAGTGTAATAATATGAATTGAAGATAATGGTATCATGGAAAAATTTGGAACTGGAGAATATTTTTTGAACTTGCCTAAGGTGGGTTTCATCAGTTGAGAAAAATGGATCATATGAAACCTAAGGTGTTTTAATTGGAAGAAAGAAACTATTACAAATTGAAATTTTTTGGAGCCGGAGAATATTTTTTGAACTTGCCTAAGGTGGGTTTCTTGTTTGGCTGGCTACGGTTTCTTTGGTGAACCGGGGGTAAGGGGTGCCCGTCTGGTTGGGTCCTGAAGTCTGGTGAGCCGATCGCTTTTGATTCGCGATCGGGAGTCAGTTCTTTGGCTCAAGTTTGGCTTTGGGCTTTTTGGTGTTCTTTCAGTGGACCAGAGGTTGTGAGGTGGTGGAAGCTGATTGATCTTTAGAATAGTGGCTCAGCTTAGGTGATGCAGACGAAGTGTTTCATTTAGAGGGGGTTATTTTTGGGCTGAGTAGTGGCGGTAGGAGGTTATGGACATCGTTTTTTCAGTGGTCGGTTCGTGTAGGAGTCTGTTTTTAGATAGTGATGCTTATTTTGGTGGGTGTTGTGCGCATGGGTGTCTTTTTTTGGTGTTTATTCTTCAGGTGTTCCGCCTATATACGGCGCCTTTCGTTTGTATCGTATCACCGGTCTTTGTTCGTCTTGAGCAGGGACCTGGTTTTTAATAATATTTGCTGATTAAAAAAAAATAAAAAATTACAAATTGAAAAAGACATTGTAGTAATAGTTTTCTAAGACTGTTGTTTTGCTAGAACCCAACGTCGGCTGATTATTATCTCAGGCATCTGATTCCAGCTTTCATTGTTGGTTGTTGTATGTTATTCAGAAGTTCAAAAACATCTCTTCAATTTATGCTGCATCTCAAAAAACCTAAGATTTGACACTATTCTGGATGTTGTTATTAATTATTTGTTATTAGGTCCAAATCTGATTCATGCAGTGAGTCTATGAGTATGGGGGGCTGTCATTTATTGTTGATAAGTAATGTTGCAGGCTCTTTACTGATTTTGGACTCTTTCTTTGGCCAGGTTTTTTTAAGGCAACTTCAAAGCAATGATTCTACTCCAACTGTTAAAAAGCCACACAATGATGTGTTGCTTGATCAGGTCTGTTTGTATGATGTTTTTCATTTTAATTTATCTAACTATGAAAAATTCTTATTATTGTTAAGTAGAGCCTCACACAACCTGCCCTTCATCAGTTAGAGAATTTTAAATGTGACTTGAGTTTTGAGCATATGCATATATTGTTGACTTCTTGTATACTTATATTTGCATACGTCAAAAAATTTGGGGAAGGGGAAAATTATAATTAATTTGAGTTTTGAGTATATGCATATATTGTTAAACATTTGTTATATAGTTACTAATGTACCTAATCTATGTTCTAACTTAGTGCACCGTACTTGTGTCGGAACTTTGAATAGTTTCATTTGCAAGTTTGAAAAGTTGAAACAGGTCAAACGTACTACGTGTATCTATACAACAAACTCATATTATACCATTTTAAAGTGGGTGCTCATATATGGTTTTGCAAATTTTAGTCCCAGTCAAAACATATAGACCCATTTAAAGTAGTGTTGTAAATTGCACGGTTTAGCAGAGTGGGCCCTAGCCACTAACAGGCCTAGGCAGTTAACCACTGCCAATAGCAACCGCTGTATGCTACATCAATGCCAAATGCGTCGTGCATCACTGTCGTGACCGCTTTAATTGCGGTCCACCCCTAGTCACCTAAATTGCGACCTTTGGTTAGCCTTCATTGCAACCTCCAACACCTTCATTGTGTTGGCTTTGAGGGGGTGGATTTAGTCCTACATTGGATAGATAGGACTCTTGAGAAGAGTTTATAAAGAGGAGGCACTCCTCACCTCACAAGCCGGTTTTGTAAGGATGAGTTAGGCCCCAAATTTCAACACGGTATCAGAGCCTATTCTAGATCTATCGTTGGGCTTCCCGCGTCGTCCACACTTCAGGCCCATTGGGCTAGACTGATGCATGAGGGGGTGTGTTGGAAATTCGCCTTAATTGCGGTTCGCCCCTAGTCACCTAAATTGCGACCTTTGGTTAGCCTTCATTGCAACCTCCAACACTCATTGTGTTGGCTTTGAGGGGGTGGATTTAGTCCCACATCGGATAGATAAGACTCTTGAGAAGAGTTTATAAAGAGAAGGCACTCCTCACCTTACAAGCCGATTTTGTAAAGATGAGTTAGGCCCCAAATTCTAACAAAATTTATTTGTAGATATTGGAAATATCATATTTGTGAACCTTACTCTTCTTTCGTTTATACCTAAAGCATGTTATTGCTTCTTAAACTTGGTATGTATCGTTTGGAAACAAGGGCAATGAGGTATGCTAGTCATCGTATATAGTTCTCCAGATATTAGTTTGCATATTTTTTCTCACTCTCAATGAATGGAATAAAAGCATGACCTTATTTCATAGTTTATGCAGAACATTTAAATTTTATTTATTTACTTATACCAATACTAATTGTAATTTAGGGTAATTGAAATGGCTGCTTATACTTGTGATCACAGGTTAGTAACCTTCGGAAGCAAATAGAGGATCTTGTTAGAGATAATAAAGATATCATTATTGTAAATCCAAGTGGAACAGGTTATGCTTATCTACTGCCTTTCTCACATTATAGGGCTATTTTATTTTATTATTCTTCAGTAATTCAATTAATGCTAACATCTTTACTGTTTTTCCAATCATTGGCTCTAACCGTTGTTTGCATGATTGTGCCCATATTTTTGTCTAAGCTAACAAAACTTTCCTTCGTATCTGTGTCATTTTCTGATATGCTTTGACAATGTACAGAAGGAAGAAAATATGCTGCAGTGGTAATTATTGGGGTAGGATGTGGATGCCTTTGGTGGAAGGTAGGGCATTTCTCTTCTGTGAATTGTTGATTTGAGGAACAAGATGTTGTAGCCATGCATCCTTGTAGGAAGTTTGTATGGCCGGAATTTATATTCAAATGTTGGTGCTTTTGATACCGTATGTGATATATATCACATGGTCAATGTTGTATTTGAATGTTTATTAAATCATGCAAGATATCTGAACTTTTTTCCATGGGGTTCTCTTTCAAGTGTGTTGAGATTTGTTGAAATGGGGATTTGTGGCTGTTTAGGTTGTTGTGGTTTCTATCTGCCAAACTACATTGATCATTCTTTTCCATGTGTATGCTTTGCTAATTGTGTAATTCAATTCAATTCATTTGAAGCTCAACTCATGTTGCTGCCAATATTCTCAACGTGATTTGGCGCAAAATAAATTTTTTATTACTTGAAGTTGGATGTTATTTAGTTTGAACTAATCAAGAAATTTCTGTGGATAAACCTTACCGGCTAAAAATCAACTCTTTGAAATATGGTGGAAAATCAACAAAATTATTGGCATAATAGTGCATGTTTCCTCTATTATCTGTTATGACCATAAATTCTTGAAAGCTTGTCCCCTTTCTATATGAAGATGATTGAGTTTTATTGCCTTTGTATATTTACAGGGATGGATTCCTCATATGATGTTTGCAACAAGGCGTAGTTTAAATGATGCTTGTACAGGCATAGGTAAACAGCTGGGGAAGGTTTATGAATCAATTGAGGTAATTTTGTTTTGTGGTATAATTTGTTTTTCTTAGATTGTGATAAAACTCACATTTTGTCTTATTGATGACCTTAAATGATAGCTTTTTATTAGCTAGGATATATGATAATGGATATATCAAGGAGTTTGATGGGTTTACTTTGGCTGCATAAAATAGCTTTGCCCTGACATCCAATAAGAGTTAATGTTTTGGCCATGTCATACTAGTATTTTGAAATAATTCAATGAAATTAAAAAACCTAATGAAAATCCGGACAGCATTGTTCTCCTCCGTTGTTTGTCAAACTCCATTCATCTTCGCCCCTGCAATCCCCACAACACATCTCTTTATCTTGTCTAACTTCCTCAACCCAAATTCCTTCTTGTTAATGAGGTCATTGTGCACTTTCCTTTTACCCACATGACACACAAAATGTAGCCAACCATTATTTAGTATTACTATCCTATGAAGCACGGACATAGACATGGACACGATACAGACACCGGCACAGATAATAATTTGAGAAAATGACATAATTCAGTGTAATCATAGGTGTTGTGTCGGTGTCGGATAATAATTTGAGAAAATGACATAATTCAGTGTAATCATAGGTGTTGTGTCGGTGTCGGACACCGACGCGTGTCCGACACCGGGACACACCTAACCTGAGGAGTGTCCGTGCTTCATAGTTACTATCTCATCAGAGCGACTGGCGGCCACACTAGTACCTGGTGCGTCACATTCACATACTAAGGATGTGGGTGGAGCAGACGAGCGCTGTATAGAATTGTGGCACTGTTCACGTTTGGCATGGCAGTACATGTAGCGCCACACTAGGTTGGGACCCCGAAACCTGCAATCCCTGCTCGTCTGATGTTTCCGGTGCTCTTCCTACTTCAGTGACAAGAAAAACTCGTTTTTTTGGTGATGATAAATAGAGAGGGGGAAGGAAGGGGGAGATGGTGATGGAGAAGAAAGAAGTTCAAGAAATGAAACATGCATACCAATGTTCAATAAAAGTGGGACAAACCACTTCAAAACAAAATCCCTATCAAAATTTGTTCTATCCATCTGATTTCCCCAATCGAAATTGCAACCCCCTTTTTTTGTTTTTTTTTCTTATGTTAATTCTATTTAAGTCATGGTGGAGCAAAGCTCTTTGACAATTTCTTTGATATCCCAAGTTTTATTTTGTTCTCTCAAGCCCCTCTTGAAACAGTTTCTTGTGATGTGTATTTAGGCCTTTCTTACTGCTGCCTCTGATATAACTGTGTCAGGTTGGTTCAGATATTTTACTTTTCAAGTTGTATTGTACGTACTGAACATACCGTCAAAAAGAAAAAGTTGTACATGTCAAATCTATGAAGGTAGGCTTAAGAGGAAATAGACAAAAGCAAAACGATTTCGTAAAGTGGTTTCTGTTTGGAGGAAACAAACCAAAGCAAGTGATTTGAAAATGGTGTGCGGAACTGCATTGGCGACTTGGCGTGCAAAACTGAAGATGGATGAAAGTCACAACAGAAGCTGTGTTCTGGCTCCAGATCTTATATTTGCACGTGGGTTTTCGCTAAGTTGGACAACCTCGTTATAGATCATAACTGGGACTTGAAAAAGAACAGATGCCAACAAATGGATGAATTGGATGGCTTATGTTTGTCTGACTCTGCGAATGTGGGATTCCCGGAATCCACATCCTCCTTTTACACTGTTTCCTTTCTTTCTTTTGTCTCTAAGCTCTAATGTGATCAAAATAATTATCAAAAACACTAAAAATATGTACTACCTCCGTCCCTAATTATAAGACCCTTTCGAGAAAAAACTTTGTTCCTTTTTATAAGACCCCTTTGCTATTTCCAAGTACATTAATTATTTCCTTACCAACATACCCTTATTTATTTTGCATCTTTTTCTTCAATCAACAATAAATTTTATGTTGAAAACATAAATTAACTCTCTCTTAAGGATAAAATTGTAAAAACAATAGTAATTATGTACAAATTTAATACTATAATCAACTTTCTTAATTCCCATAATTTTGGCAAAAGGCTCCTATATTTAGGGACGGAGGTAGTATATTATTTGGTTTATAAAACACTAACAAATCTAATAAATGAAAAATGAAAGAAAGTAAAGTTTTTTCTGTCTATATGTTGTTGAAAATTGGCACCGACACAACTTTATCAGTATCTTCGTACAACTCGAATTAAACCTGTTGTTGATACTTCCGCGATATGTAATAATCAACTACGAAGACCTGCAAAATTTGCAAATTATGAGGTAGTCTGAGACGGGCTGTCAAGGATTTTCTGCATAGTAGCTTGTTTAAGAATTGTTTTGGTTCTAATTTGACATACAGGGAAGAAAAACCAGTTAACTTAATTGATTATCTATTTTATAACCGCATTCAATTGACCTTCCATCTTGATTTATCTGCCAACTGTGTAATCTTATTTACGTGAAAATTTCAGTGCTTAATGCGCATTTCATTTACATCATGATATAAAATTAATGTTGAGAAGAGCTTTGTGTATTTTGACAGTTCAGAGCTTTTTTATCTCTGCTTTTTGTTCAGTTTACTTTTCTTACTTTCTAAAGACTCAGAACAAAGCCACTGCTTAAGCATTTACCATTTACTTATCTGTGATGATTTCAGGAAGCCAAGGGGAAGATAGGTGGAAGAATTATCGGTGTCGAAAAACACATAGATCAAATTGAAGCCATTGCAGATGATACCCAAAAAAATGTGAGTACAAATGTTTGGAGGCATTGTTTTTGGCTTCTTTGTTGTCAACAATAAATTAACTTCTGTTACAGATCAATGCAATACAACGCGACGCAGAGGAAATAGGTGGAGATATCAACAAGTTTCACATTATAATCCGAACTATTGTAAGTCATTTGCAAGAATTCAGTTATTTCTTTGAAAAATTTGCTGGATATCCAACTTTAGCTTGATTGCTTTGGTTTTCAGGAAGATAAAATCACTTTAATAGAAGGGAATCAGGTATATTCCATTAAATTTTAGTTATTAATTATTCAGTTATATATAATCCTTGTTATTATTTGAAGGGTGTAGTATCGTTTGTTCCTATGATTTACTTTTTCTGTCTGCTTAGGTTGCCACAAATGATAGAGTGAAGGGAATGTGTCTATTTACTGAGAGTTTGCAGAATGGCTCGACTCCGCAGTATATTCAGGCATGAACCCATATATCATTACAAATGGATTTTTGTTTACTCTGGCTTGGCTTCATAATTCGAATATCAGATTATTTTTTATCATGTTCTTTCTATTTATTTTCTATTTTGTTAGTAATAAGTCTTTAAATTATATAGGGATCTTCATCCATGCCAGCCATTGAGCTACCACCAGTTTCACCATCTTCCAGGGTAAGCGTTTTCCTTTTGCATGCATAGTGTGCCCTTTTAGAAAACTGTATTACGCATTAAACATAATAATATTGTTTATTGTAAATTAATAGGAAATTTAAATTTTAACAGTGCATTTAGATTTTGCAGTTAATTATAATCCAAATAATGATTATATATAAGTTTTACTTTATACTTCATTATAATCCAAATAATGATTATATATAAGTTTTACTTTATACTTCGGTGCTCTCCATTTTTGGAACTTATACCTATGTTATATCTTTAATTATACAGGCTTTGCAGTCAGGTCCTTCCAGGCTATATCTTGAGCAGCCTTCTATTACACCAATATCAAGGGTAACTTTCAATTGAAAGCTTTTGTTGCACCCTTGCCATTATGCTCTGATTATTAGTTTCTAATTTTTTCAACCTTTCGTTCTCTTATCAGACTGGATCTGTGCCTCCAACTAGGTCAGCTGATCCACCATCTCCATCAAATACTGTCGGATCTGACCAGGTTTGCAATATTTCTGATTTACTTTATTCAGATAATTTACTCAACAGGCCTGTAAAAAGAATGGTATTTTATGACTTATCTCCTTTAGATGCGTTATTTGACAGCCAAATAAGGGTCCAATTCTTTATATTTGTACATTTTAAGATAAAATGGTCCATTCCTTTATGTTTGTGCATTTTATTTGTTTTTGGCTGACATGGTTGACAAGGTTGTTTATGTTCATCATTATTGCAATGAAATATTCTCTTCACAAAATTTCAAACCAAGTTATATTTTTATTGATGTCGTTTTTGCAAGAAAAAACCATTTCCATTAGGTTTAAATTTCTTTCTAGTTCCAATCTCAATTTTTATTTTGTTGACTATACTAATATTTTAGTCATATATTTAAACCATCCATAAATTGCCGTCTATCTTTTCAGGAGAGTAGTCCTATATCCAATGAGAGAGATTTCTCCAGTAGTCGTGTGGATTCGATGAAAACTCCTCCTGCAGGAAACAAGATCAATGAATCTAGTTCTGGTGGCTTTCTTGGGATAAATTTCTCAAGTGTCTATGCTCCGTTGCTGAGAACTCGCAGTGTGACAAGCTCAGTATTACAACAAACCCGACCAAGTAGTTAACAACAGTACCGAGCCTGATTATTATTTTTCGTTGGTTTCCAGTAAATTATCGATGGTTGGATATTTTTGGGGGGATGGTGTACACCAACCAGTAAAGAGATTGTATGCACCATCAATTACAACTATGTCAGCGCCAGTCTTACTAGAGAAAAGACTGAGCAGTGTATTGTGAATTTTGCAGAGATGCTATTTTTCAGTTTCCTTAGATTATTACTAAAATAAGAGTTTCTCCATTATTTAACTACTGGGGAAGGCAAGTGAAGTTTAATGGTCATGAACTCTTTAGTCTCCTTATTTATTTATTTAGGAATGAAATCCAAAACCTTGTCAAGAATTTTACTTGTTTGAGGTTTCTGTTGTATAGTATATTTTATCCTAGATTTATAGCAAATGTAGTTTTGCATTAAAAATCTCCCAAAAAATAATTATTTCTTGTGTGTTTTTAGGGGAACTATTTCTTTAGTTTAAAAGCTACAGTGTATCTGGTTAAAATATCATTTTCAAGTTAACCAACACACCCAGTAAATCTCCACATTTCCATATTTGTATTGGATTTCGAGGTTTAAATTTTGATAGCTATACTCCTTCACTTGCTAAGTATAACATCCCATTTCCATATTTGTCCTTACACTATTGGCTTATTTCAAGCATTTTACGATTTTGTTTCTACTAACTAAAAAGAAAGAGCAGGTTTTACACGTTAAATAAACAATTAGTATTTTGGGGTTGTATTTAAATTACGATTACAAATTGAACTTATGTCTCCACATAATGAGTTTTTATTGAAAGACAATTTTTTACACCAACAATATCTTCATCAAACACCTCTCAGAAGAAATATATCTCCGTTAAACTCTGAAATATGAGTGAACCATCAACTTAGTCCCTGAATTTTCACGCGTCGGCCAACTTAGTCCCTCAATTATGCGAAATATCAACTTAGTCCTTGAATTTGTTAAATGTCAATCAAGTTAATCCTTCTGCTCAAACGGAGCGTTAACGGGCTGACGTGGCCGTTAACCTCTCACATGTCAGACGCCACGTAGGTAGGGACTAATTTGGCCGATAATAACAAACATTTCGAAGGACTAAATTGATTGATTTGCAGAAAATGTTTTGGCTTTCTTCCCAAATGGCTCTTTTCTTCCCCAACAGCTATTTCTTCCCCAATTGTATAAAATTGGAACCCTAATTACACAATCTGCAATCTACGCTCTATAATCACGAAAATTTCCTCCAATAAAAAGTGGTCCAGTTCTGCCCCAATTCAAAAAACTTCAAACCCTAATTTTTTTCGTATTGAATCTAAAAGCCAAAATCCTCAAAATTTCTTGAAGCAAAACTATTGAAATTGAATCTGAAATGATG
>Ga0228711_1003396_pt1 | contig 24670 bp, 17 predicted proteins | sample MedpolnodulmetaG_2_FD_177996 | JGI IMG/M metagenome (GOLD analysis project Ga0228711, IMG submission 177996) | Root nodule microbial communities from Medicago polymorpha collected in Santa Monica, California, United States - brown nodules | ecosystem: Host-associated > Plants > Roots > Nodule... | reverse complement strand
AAATTTAAAAGAAGCACTATAATACAAAAATGACACACATCACAAGCACTATAGAGCCAAATCATGGGGTGGGATGTATTATAGGAAGCTTTCCTGATACAAAACAGAAAGAGCCGAAAGTCCATGATAGTCATCAACAGATAAAAGATCTGACTATTCACATGAGGAACACAAGGAATAAATAGAAGAATAAGAATAAGAAAATACTTGTTGAAGTGAAAAACAAAGTAAACAAGAGGAACATAACTACATAAGCATGCAAGGACAGTGTTTAAGGAAAGGTAAGGAAATTAGGTCATAATAGTTTAATCTTCAAGTTTAAACTATATGAAGAGAAAAGGTGATAAATGTCGACGCTAACACCAGATAACCGGTGACCGATACAAAAGCCTACTTCACACCTAAAAGTGTGATACTATGTAGCAAACAAAAATGTTCATAACAGAAATGAAAAACTAATATCGTCTACTCTATAGAAAAGTGGATGAGAGAAAAGTGGACCAGATACCGGTTGGAATTTTCCCTCCACCACATTAAGACATCTAACTCCCCTTTTGGCTCTAAATCAGCAACCAAGTATGCAGTTACTTCAGAACCAGATCTGGTGCTTCCACTTGACTCGTAGAATGGATTCAAGCCATAGGGATCAGATATACCACTTCCTTGGGATCGGTTTTCTTGTGAGCTAGCAGAAGACTCTCCAATCCGACCATTATACTCATTGAAAAGTAAATTGAAACTTGAATATACTTGGTCTTTGAAACACTTAGCCTCGTCACTACCAAAGTGATTATCGACATACCAAATGATAAACTTCAGTTTGTGTCTAGGGTCTAGTACAAGAGCAATTAGCAGCAGCATGTTTAGGCTATTGGGGTCCCCTCAATAGTTATCGTACTTCATCTTCATACCTTCAGTCGCCGATTTAATACGCGTATCTGGATGGTTACACATTTCTTTTATCTTTTATCCAATACTAAATACTTCAAACACGTACATACTGCTAGTTACATAGCATGAACCAGAGATGCGCACTGTAGCATTGTAAAACAGTTCTAAAAAGGGGAGAATAGCGCGCACATATTCCCAATCCTCGGGCAAAGGGAGACCTTTTCCTTTCTGTACCTCTTTGACATAGGTTTGATCTTGCATCTCCAACATTGCAAATGTTGGCTTGTGTTTAACTGCAGCATTAAGCATTAAATAGGTAGAATTCCACCTTGTCTCAATATCTATGTTGACAAAACCCTTAAACTGAACCTTTTGTGGATCAATACACACTACAAGAAATGTTGCATTTTGCCAGGGGCAGAAGCCTTGGCAAAATGCAAAAAGCCTTGGCAATTGGACGTTTGCCAGGAGTTTTGCCAGGAGCAGAATCACCAGCAAATCTGCTCATCGCAAATGAATATGCCAGGGCTTTAGCTCCTGGCAAATGCGCCCCTGGCACAGGCCCTGGCTCAACCCCTGGCAAACCGTGTCTGTGAGAATTCAGACATTTCTGGTCAATGCAGGCTTTTGCAGACTGTGTGTCAGCATCACATCAGTCCTTTTCAAAAGATGCCATGGACTTTGCGAGGGGTTAACCCCTGGCAAATTGCGTACGATTTTTTTAAAAAAAATTGTTTTTTATTTGTTAAAAAAATCAAAATATTAAAATTTAATAAAAAAATAATTATAAAAAAGAATTTAATTTAATTTTTCGAAAATTAATTAAATTTAATTATTAAAATATTTAAAATCATTTTAAAAATCATTTTTAAAATGTTATTTTAATTTAATTGGTTTAGAAAAAGTAATTAACAATGCAAATTAAAGTAATAGCACACATAAAATATTAGGTCTAACTTCATTGAAATTAAAATTGTACTAAATATTACATCATAAGTATCAAATAGGTAGAAATTGTACCGGAAAGTATAAGAAACTTCCCCAAATATTCTAGAACAAGAAATTAAATAGATAAAGGCATGAGAGAATCTACCATAAAGGACACACATCACATAAGGGTTCAACTTCAATCCTCCTCATCATCATCCAACCAGGCAGCAGCTACACTAGCTTGGGAGGACACAGATGATCCCTGGCTAGAAGATGCAGTAGAAATGACAGGCATGGGGTTTAATCTAGCTTCTGTTGCTGCGTCTACAACTTGAGTACTATACCGCTTCCTATTGTTGCCCTTGCTCTTTCCTTTATGTTTCGGAGGCATTCCTAGATATTTATCAATAAGAAAAACATCATATCAAAACAATAAATTATCATAACACAATTAAACCATAGTAATTCTAACATCTTGGCAAAAAAAATCTCAAAATGAAATAAAAGGCTTAAATGCTTCACTGCTTGATTTCAACCAGACCTCGAAAACAAGTCACTTTATTATTGGTTGTCACTGTACATGTTATGTTATGTTATCTCAAAATGAAATTGGAGAACTGCGAAGAATCACGAACAATGGCTAGTGTTCATGCCCTTTTCAGATTCTCAACCTATTTAGTAACAACCAGTCACAAACTATTCATAATAATAATTATAATTAGTCACAAACTACCAAATTGTTACAATGTAATACTAATGGAATCATTTGAAAATGATTAGCAAAAGGGTTACATACCAATATATATTGAAAAACAAGTATTCCAACCATCAAATCTCAAGAATATTCTAACAAAACCTTAAATTGCAAGACAACTTTTTCAACTTTGTAAGATAGGGAATAAAAACACAACTAGCTAATCATTCTAAAAAAGACAAGAATCTTGACATAGAAGGTGGACCAAAGTTGAAGGGGGCAATTAAGCATAATCTGGTTTGGGAGATTTTAGTCAATTTTGGTTTTTATTGCTTCCTGGTGCCATGTTTTTTAGTTAGTTAAGCCCTGTTTAAAAGTATCGTTTGTATTATAAAGGAGCGATTCAAACCTCATAAAACCCTAAGATCAAAACCCTTCTACAATGAAGTCCAATTTGAATAAAAACATTAAAAGGGAAAAAAGATTATGAATAAAAACCAGAAAATACACATAAGATTCAAAGTTGAAAAACGATTTAAACATGCACGGTTTGGACCAGAAAATACACAAACGGCGGTTATGGTGAAGAACACGTACAGTGAAGAACACGAAGATGAAAGCAGTAAAGCAGTAGAGCATAACGATGGCGGTTATGGTGATTACGCACCTGATGAACGACAGCGGTGAGGAACGACGGCTGCGGTTTACAGTGAATGAAGGAAGAGGAACGACGACGGTGAGGAACGGCGGCGACGATTAACAAACCTGATGAACTTGAGAGATTGAGAAGAAGAGGCGCCGCTTCTTGAGGAAGGAAGGAACACGAATTGTAAGAATGAAGGAAGGAAGAGAAAAGATGAAGCTTTCTAGGGTTTGATGGAAATGTCAAAAATACCCTTGTTTTGCCAGGGGTTACTGCGATTTGCGAGGGGTTTGTTCCTGGCATTTTGTCTGGTTTGAAATTGCAATTTGTCAGGAGTTTCCCTGGCATTACTCCTGGCAAATTTGCCAGGAGCTGAAGCTCCTGGCATTTTTCCCTGGCAAAACGCAAGATTTCTAGTAGTGACATGCCTTGAATCTTTGTAACCTTGAAGGGGAAGCTTGAACATACCTCACTGCACCACGAATCCTCACAATTTCACGCTCAATATCCTTAAGACCTTCCTTCACAATCAGATTTAACACATGAGCGCAACGAGTATGAAAATACTTTCCTCCCATAAGTAAACCATCAGGCATAAGGGCATTTTTGAGGTGCGATATTCCAACATCATTAGATGATGCATTATCGACTCTCATAGTGAGCACCTGATTTAACCCCCAAGCAGACAAACAATTCCACACTGTCTGAGCCATTATATCTCCCGAGTGGCTTGACACTTGACAAAAATTTAAAATCTTTTTGTTTAGCTTCCAATTGTTGTCAACAAAATGAGCCGTCAAAGACATATAGCTAAAGTTCTGGCAAGAAGTCCAAAAGTCAGTGGTTAGACAAACTCTACCACAATGTTGGGAAAGGAAAGTCTTTAACTTGACTTTTTCGTTGCCCCACAATTGCAAGATGTCACGTGATATTGTAGTGCGTGAGGGAATCTTAAATTGTGGTATTCCAAGGTTCAAAAAATTATGAAGTGCTTCATGATCCACCTTTCTAAAGGGAAGCTCAAGACCTATGAATACTTTCCCCAGTGCTTCTCGATGTTCCATTTGATCAAACTTTGACATTGCACATGAATTCCCTTCCATATCTGCTGTTGAGCATGAACCCGATTTCTGCCTCAAGCCTTTTTTAGGTGCTGTCAATTGTCATCAAGTTTTTGTTGTCATATTGAAGAATGTCTCATGTTTAATCACGAGTTAGGGTCAACCACATGATTGTTAATGAAAGTATACAAACCACTTATTCAAACCAACTTATAGTTACATGGCACATGATCTTGAACATGTTTTTCCAGAAAATGACACTTATAAACTGTGATAAAACAAACATCAGGCAGATTGTAACAACTACATTTATGGTAGATCTCTGGAAATTTATATCCATGTGTGTACTAAATGATGTAATCCTTAATATCAGAGTTTAGACACCAGCCAAGTATTAACACAGATAAAGTTTGACACCTATCATTATGACATGTCTAGAAGCTATTTTCAGCTTATTTCTAAAAGCTCTTATATGAAAACAACTTATGAAAACTTTAGGTAACCAACATGCTTGTACCATTTTAACACACAATAGTAAGTTGTAACCAACATGATTCATTCATTTCCTCAAAGAGTAATTGTCATTATTATTATCAACAGAAACAAATTCATTTAATCACACAACAAAAAGTGAAATCAATCAACCCTAAGAAGAAAAAAAACCCACCATTATCATCATTTCACAATTTAATTGAAATCGAAGCACAACCCACAATTTAATTGAAACGAACTTGAGAGAAAAGGGGGGAAAGTACCAAAACCTGACAATGGATTCAAGGATCTTTGATTCTGTTAACGTCTTTGATTCTGTTAACGATTTCGAAGTGTTGAGCTACAATCTCGATGCGACGGAGGGAAGAATCGGCGGCGGCGAGATGGTTCGTTCATTAGGTGAATTAGGGTTGCGAATTTAGGTTGATGAGTGCATATTTAGGGGAATTAGGGTTGCGAATTTGGGGAAATTAGGGTTGCGAATTTTGAGATTTGGGAATTGGAAAAGAGAAAGAAAATGGAAATCTGAAATGGTTAAAATCTGAATCCGAATTTTAGCCGGTTTGGATATCCAACCCGTTTAAAATGGGTTGGTTGGTAACCCATTTACAAAAAATCCAAATATTTTAAGGTGGGCTGGATATGGTTATGGGTTTGGGCCTAAAACTGGTTGTTATGCACACCCCTAAATGAGAGTATCTTTTAGTGTAAATAAGGTATCTTCCGCAAGCACAACTGTGGAGACTAATATCCTTTAAGTATTATGAGACTCAAATGGTCGGTAAACTCTCCCTAAAAGTTTTAACGTTGATGCGTGTACAAGACTAAATTCGAATCCAGGACATTAGTTAAGATAGAAGAGACTCGTGACATCTCATCTAAGCGCTTTTGGGTAGTAATGATAGTATTTTAATCAAGTGCATGTGCAAAAGTTTATACAATTAGTATATAAAATTTAATATACAATTTTTTTAACGTTGTTATAATCCATGCTGGCACACTTACTAATTAATAAGACTATTTTGTTGTCCTTCTCATTATATTCCACTTACGTATATACCAACAATTTTTTAATTTGATGATTTTTATTTATTCGATATGGGCCACATATAACTACGTAATTAGGTAGACTTCAACTGATTAATACAGTTAACTGGTACTACTATACATCTTCAACCACGTAGTTAACTGCGAGCCACAAAACAAAACAAAAATAAGAACACATGTGTGGATCAGCTCGTTCTCATTGAATGAATTGGGTTGATTGAGGTTGTTAGTAGTCACAACCAAAGGTTTAAACTATGACAAAAATAAATAGAATTATTATCATTAATTAAAGTGATATATAATATATAATATCATTTACAAATGTCTATGAGACAATTTGAACTTTTACAAAACAAACTCTTACCAATGATTTAACACATCAAAGACAAGTAAATAAATTTTTTATATTTTTGAGAAGTAAATAAAAATTATTAAAAAAGAGTAAAATATAAAATATTGACCGACATAGACATAGTTCAATTCAATATGTTCGACCAATTTTAACCTTGGTTCAATTCGTGTATAATTGAGGTCGAACCAATACACGAACCGAGTGCTTTCAGTTAATCCATTGAACCGATCGTTTTGTCAATTATTTAAAACATTGGCCTCAACACCTAGCTAGTGATCTATGATAATTTAGTTCTAACTTTAATAGTGACTATAACTTGTGACGTAGAGTAATTAACAGTTAATTTAACAAAATTATTGGACCCAAGTAATTAATGAACTCTACAAAAGAACGTGGGGGAACTCGTGTTCGATACCTAGATGAAACAATTTTTTATCCGACTTTACTTATCTTCCTACCCAACTATGAATTATCAAAGACCATTTCTCTTGGAAATTGAAGGGTTTACATAAACAAATCTAAGAGTTAATTCCACGCTCCATGTCAAATTGGATAGTACATTGGAAGTCAAATACGTACCTTAGAACGAGTATTTAAATTTTAAAAAGATTAATTTACGTTAAAAACCAATGACTAATGGTTATTATAGCAATATATATAGCATAGCTAAGTCACGGTACCACTAGCTAGATTGATGATAGGTTACTCCAGTCTTAATCGTTATCCACTTATTTTCACGTCAGTCTTGGCATTTTGCACACATCAAACCATTTGTTTAAAGATCATCACTTATTTGGGGACAAATTGCTGGATAGATTTGGTGTTAGTAACATCACAAATGTCAATATTTTATTCTTTAAGCCAAAAATACTTCAAAATGTACGTGCTTATCTATACTATAGAAGGTGTGCAAAGAAAGACACTGACACTACTGGAAAAAGCATAATTAGCGAGGGAAATTAGTGACGGAAAAAATAAAATTTCTCACAAATTCCTTGGTCGCAAAATTTAGTGACGGAATTAGAGAGGGATTTCACGTTTTCCCTCACTAAATATCCCTCACTAATTTTTGTTTTTTTATAGTGTGAGTTACATAATAGCCATGTAAATATACCTCGAATACAAGTATTAAAGATTGAATGAAACAAAGTTAATTTGCAAATACAAGTATATGTTGAAATTTCATTGTCGACAATATGTATATACGTGCCTAATTTGTAAATACATTCACTAAGTGGTATATGAGCCTTTAATATATTCCTAACTCTTGTGAATTCTAGAAACTTAACTTTTGTGAACTTATTGTTCAACAGAATTTTTTTTTTTCTTCCAAAAAACAAAAGAAACGCATATTGTGATTCAGACATCAACCATGTGAGACTGTTGTCATTTTACTAGTACTATATATCTTTCGGTTTGTTTACATGTCTCATCCACGTGTAATAATGTTTGTGGTTAAAGTAGTGTTTATTGGAATTTCAGGTTAGGCGTTGCTCAACCAGAAATGATGAAATCGATACCTTGATTGAGGTTACACAAAACTAACTAAATTTGTCAATTTTCAGACCATATTATAAGTGGGCTCAAAAGTGTATCATGTTGGATATTCTGACAGTTCAAATTCACTTTTCATGTTTTATTTTACATCAAATTATTTGCTAACTCGATACTCGATAGATTAAGAATTAAGAATGCACTACGTATATTTGTTATAGAATTTACTTTGAATATCTGCTTGAACTTTTATTGAATAAAATGATAAATTGTTTGCTCTTTCTACCGTTGGCAAGTTCTTGTTTGTGGCATGTAATGAGAGGATAGTGGTCCTTTATTTGTTCGTTATTCTTCATTGGCATATGTTATTTTGGGTTTTGGTCATCCTTATGCCATAATCATGTCTTCTTTTATTAATCGGACTCGTGTCTATCTAAAAATTTGATAAAGGAGAGTTAATATAGGATTTTTTTAACAACCTAATCATAATTAATAGATCTAAAGATAATTTGTCCTCGTGAGCATGCAAGGTCTGGGTTCAAACCCCGACCAGCACCAAAAGATCTAAAGATACTTTAGGTATATTGAAAATATATCAATGTCAACCACAACCAAACAATCCAATAAAGAAATAAGATAAGGGAAGAGGAGCAAACACCAAGATTTTGGTTACTTTGTTCAACTTAAGCCGACTTTCATCTGATGGAGAGAACAACTCTTCAATCCATTATTGATGAGTTTCTTGCGAAAGGATACAAACGATTACCAAAAAAATTAAAAAAATAAACCCTAATTTCTATCCACTAATGCAAGAAGGGATTTTCACATCGGGTAAAATGAGCTTTTACATCAAGTATGTGAAGTTAGGGGATGTGCTGTGTCCATCCAATTAAAATAAATGCAAGGCATAACAAACTAAACTTGAAGAACATGCACGAACGAGGAACAACCGCTCGCCCATGTCCCCGTCAACACATAATTTGCTTCTCCTTCTTAAAATTCTTGCAAATCAGGGTCACATATGTTGTCTTTGCCTTAGTCGTGGCTGCCACATCATTTTAAAAAATTTAAAAAAACCTACGTCAGTACCACTAAAATACATGTGGCAATTCCACATTTCTTGAAATGCACAAATGTCGCTGCCACGTCAACACCATTAAAGAGAAGTTAATGGCAAAAACTATTTGCATGGGTGAAAAACTATTATAGCTAGAAAGATTAAAAAAAAAATTGGTACGTTTAGGAGGATTAATTAATTATTCAAACGAAAAAAAGAGTGACACTCTTCTCCTGATATATTTTACTTTTCCTCCTCATATAGTAGTGTTCTATGCTATACTTCCCCCCTCAAATATTGCCAAACATTATTATATAAGAAAATAATTTTTGGACATTCATATCTAATATCTAATCTACCATTAGAGATAAAGAAATAAAAATAATAAAATAATAGATGTAATAAATTAGTGATGTGATAGAAGAAAAGATATAAAAAAATTAGTGATGTGATAAGAGATATAAAAAAAATGAGGTGTTGAATGAATGTGTGAAAAGTAAAAGTGTGTAAATACAATTGCACTATTTTTTATTGCAATTATTTAACTTTTTCTTTTCTCTCACGCGGTTCCCATTGCCATTAACTACTAAATACTAAATAATTAAACAAATAAAACACTAACAATATGGATATGTGACATGATGATGAAAGGTATTTCACTTCACACTCCTCCTTATGTGTCTATATATATGGATGCATGAGCTAGCATTCAGATTCCCCCCACCACCAATTTTCTCCCTAATCCTCTACTCCTTCTTCTAATCCATCCTTTGTTACTTCCCCTAAAGAGAGTTCCACCTCTACAGTACAAACTAAAATTCTCTGTTCCAAACTTTAGTTCACAACACACAAAAATTATACTATAATAATTGGTTGGAATATTCACTCAATCATGTCTATGTTCTCATATCACAAACATTCCTCTAACCGTTTCTTCATTTTCCTACTTATCCTAGCTTTCAAAGGTATGTGTACAATACATATATTTATTTGAGAAGAAATTTTATGCATTGTCAATATTTTTTTACACCGTCAACCAATCAAAAATCGTCGTTTATATTAAAAAATTATTACACCATCAATACATATATGAATTAAATCTTATTTTTACCAAACATGCAGGGTTAACAATTTCAGCAACAACATTCACGTTCGTGAACAAATGCGACCACACAATATGGCCAGGAATTCTAGGAAAACCAGACCTCGGAACAACCGGTTTTGAACTCAAAAAAGGAAACACACAAACCTTCCAAGCACCAGCCGGTTGGTCAGGTAGATTCTGGGCAAGAACCGGTTGCAAATTCGACGATTCTGGCCACGGAACTTGCTCAACCGGTGACTGCGGTTCCGGGGAAATTAACTGCAACGGTAACGGCGCTACACCACCAGCAACACTAGCAGAATTCACTCTAGGAAATAGTTCGCCAGATTACTACGATGTTAGCCTCGTAGACGGTTACAATCTTCCGTTGATCGTTGAAACTAATGGCGGTTCAGGTTCATGTCAGCCCACTGGATGTGGAGAGGATCTTAACCGGAGGTGTCCATCGGAGCTGAGAGTGGACGGTGGTGACGCGTGTAATAGCGCGTGTGGCGCCTTTGGGACACCGGAGTATTGTTGTAGTGGTGCGTTTGGTTCGCCTTCGAGTTGTTCGCCTTCGGTTTATTCGGAAATGTTTAAATCTGCTTGTCCAAAATCTTATAGCTATGCGTATGATGATGCTACGAGTACTTTTACTTGTACTGCTGCGGATGATTATACTATCACATTTTGTCCTTCTTCTTCTCCAAGGTAAATAAAACTTTTCACTCAAGAAAACTAAAAGCAAAACTTTTCACTCTTCTTTTTTGAAGGGAAAAGTAAAACTTTTTACTCTTTTAATCAAGGTTTTAACTCAATTTCACCCCTATCAAAGGTCGTTGGTTAAACAAGTTGTTAAGGACATCTTTTCCCAATCACAATAAGCTATGTGATTTTACAAATGTTAGAGAGTGTATCTTTTACAAAATCACGAAGTTAAACTTGCACTAAGTCGATTTTACAACTAGTTGATTTTACAACTATCAAAATTAAAAAGGTGGTCGATGCAGTCTTAATTGTTGTTTTGTTAGGCTAAAAATTAATATGACGTTGGTTGTTATTTTTGTTGCTGAATATTTTTTTAAGAATATTCACTCTTTTGTATTTGTACTCTTCTTGTCACCTTTTGACAAAACAAAAAATAGGTTAAAAAAATATTGACGATGAAATTGTTCTGCAATAAGTTAAAAGTTTTAATAGTGATTGTAACATGAGTGAATGTTGTGATGAAAGATTAGGTAATGAAAATAATAGTATGATACAATTTTTTTAAGACTAAAAGAGGAAAGGATTTTGAAATTAATTTTTTTTTTTGCAAAATCGAATATTTAGAAATTGAGTGTAAGTCATTGGAAATTTATTTGCTAAATTCTGAATTTTACAAAATAAATTGGTTTTTATTCACTAGTGATTATTATTTTATTTTTTAAAATTACATAGTCTTTACTCTTTTCTTTTTCTTATATTTCATTTTAGAACTATTATCTCTCTTTTCATTTATGATACTTTTTCGTAACGTCATCAATCACATATTTTCTAATATCCTTTCTTCTTTCCACCATCTTAATTGATAGTGTGATGTGAAAATCTTTTAATGGACCACGACATAAGTGAAGATGTTGTTGATTTTATTTTTTAATTTTTTTCAGTTTGAAGTCTTTGATGGAGTCAAAGCCAGGATCATCAGTAGAACAAGCTGCAGTAGCTACTAAATCTTGGATAGCCAATTTGGCTACAGGAGCTTCCACAAGAATAAGCCAACCATTTTCAACTTCCATGTCTATATTTTTTGTTGCTATCACTTTCATATTTTCATATTTAGTCAATTAGTCTTCATGTGTCTTTTTCCAAGTGACATCTCATTTGCATATTCTCTCATTGACCCTTTATGACATAGGACAAGGATCAAACAGCATATGTAGTTGGTGTAATTAACATAGATTATGATTGTTGAATTCTATGTAAATTATAAGCATTTTTAATTAATTATTTTAGTTAAGCTGTTTTTGGCCTTGGTATCATTTGACTATTTTTTGTCCTATACATGACTTATTTTATATATTTTTGAATGCGGTGGAGGAATGACGGGTATTCCCAACATTGACGTGTAAAGAATAAAAGATAAAGATTGTTTTACACTAAAGGGGGGTACACACTAAATTGAGGAGCAATAAATGAAAAGAAATGAGAGAAAAGTAAGAGATTTGATTATATATACGATCAGAAAGAAAAAACAGAGATATAAAAAGTGTGTGAGAAAGTGTACCCAAAAAATGTATAAGAAAAAGGTTTAAAAAATCTACTTGTTCAGCTACTTGTTCCTCACATTATTGTTGGTCAATTTAGATTGAAATGAAGAATTAATTACTTTTAACTAATATTTTTTTTGGTCAACTAATATAGTTGAATGAGTATTTTTTTTATTTATAATTAAAACATTATTTATACTTGAATAAGGCAAACGGATAACAAGCTGCGCCGCCAGACTTTTTTAGATGACAAAACCAATTCTCGTAAACATAACATTTATGAATCTGGAAGACATGACATATCTATGTATGACTTTTTGAACTCTTAAAATGAAAGTTAAGAGTTCAACATCAATGTTGTTGACAATGTCCTCAAAGTTGTTGACAATGTTCTCCTCCAACAAACTAACCACAAACATTTACCCATATATAAGAAAGACATAGCTAGCTACTCCACTAACTTGAGTGTTAAAAAAAGTGTCTCTAACATTCATCATTTAGTAAATTAAATTCATTATATCATAGAAATTAAAACATTCAATAATTATCCCCGTGAGTTTATTGTTAACAATCAAATTTGATAGAAAAAAAATATTATTGTTAACACGCTTGAATTTGATAGAGAAAAGTCCACTTTCATTGGGGTGAATTCAATCAAATTTTCTAAGCTTTTCAAAGTTAATTAACAATGAGAATGTTTTTTTATTTAGAAAGAAATTAACAATGAGAATGTTAAAACCTGCCTCATTTGTAAAATTTATCTCAATTGGGGAAAATAAACTGGCATCAGAAACAGTATTCTCATACAGTTGGGATATGTGATGTTGCAGTTTAAATTCATTCAATTAATGATATATATGATATTTATTATAAACAACATACATCATTTAATGAATGAATATAAAATGTTGATTTTTGCTTATAATAGTGACTAGAAGGTTTAATTATAAGGTTCAAGTCCATTTTAGGGTATGATTTATGGTTTTCTAGAAGGATCTAAAGAGATCCATTTTGATGAGTCATTGGATAAGTTGTTAGAATCCTTATGCTATAAATAAGTGACTCGTCATTGTAATCATTAGAAAATGAATGAAGAAGCTAGTTATATTAAAAAAAATTGTTCATGACTTCTTTTTAACGAGTGCAACGAGCACTCTTTAGGTATTCTAAAATAAACTATTACTTTTTTAAAAAGTTAAATATTTTGATTTTCAATACATTGCATACACGTTTTTGTCAAAAATAAAATAAAATACATTGCATATACGCATTTTCATAAATAATTTTCATTTATCCTTTATTATAAAAGCTAGACTTGGTTGGCAAACATGTTTTCCCTAATCCCTAGCTTTTTTTCCCTCCTAAACATGCTAATCTAATCTCACCTGTTGATTCAGACTCTATTTTCACACTTGATCACACTCGTTGATTCAATTTCTATTTTCAAACTCCTCATTTTCTCTCATAAAACTTGGTTAATGCTAATTGAAAACGAACAACACACTTTTAATCCAATTGAAAACGAATATTACAGCCGTGAGATTCGTGATAATGGCAATTGAAAACGTAGTTAATGGTAATCAAGTCAGTCAACAACCACCTACATCTCAGCCGTAGATCTCATAACAAACTTTTAAACCATATCCTCTTCTGATGTTAACTTGAGAAACTTTCAATATTAACGATTGCATACCCATTATCCCCTCCTACCATCATTTTTACATCAAAACAGTTTACACTTAACAATGGAAAGTGATGCACTAACTCTCTTAGCATTGCACTGCTTGAAGGGTACAATGTTTCATCTTCTTTCTTGATCACTTATGTTTTGTTTCGTTTATATTTTTCAACTTGCACTAATTTCTTTGAATCTTTGATCTTTTTCAGCTTCATTAGATACAAATCCTATAACTGATTTGGACAAGTTTGTTAACAGATTGTGAGTTCAATATAGAACTCTTCGACTTGAGTTCCATGTAACAGATGTGAGTGCAAGACTACTAATATTGTGTCTTTATAAATGCGACAATTCAAATTAAAAGTTCATTTGCTCATTTGTGTCGCTTACTAATTTCGGATATATATGTTTTCCAGGGTGCACTTATGTTGCCAAAAACATTTGTCTCTGATTTTGGTGCATCGCTAGGTGATTACGCAACTTTTATCGACCCTAACAACAACCAGTTTGAGGTTATGGTTGAAAGGATACGTGATAGCGTGTTTTTAACTACTGAGTTCAATGCCATACGCGACTTTTATGATGTCCATTTGGGTGGAACTATTGTTATGGTGTTTACCGGTGATGGACAATTTGGGATTAATGTGATTAATCGATCAGGACGTGCTGTGGATCCTCCTCTTTTTATTCCTTCTATGAAATTTGAAATTGAGAAAACTATCGTGCTAGCCTTTGCATATGAAGTTGTTCCGGTCACAAGTGAAATCCTCACATTCCATCATGATGAGAGAAATTTTCAAATCTGGTGGGAGAAGTATTTAACTGGTTTTGATGTCACTTCTGGATTTATGGTATTTTGTTTTTGTATTACATTGCTTTTTTATCATGTCGATTTCTTTCACCTCATATAAAAAATTGGTTTTATATACGATTTTTTTTTTGCAGATGATTATTTACAAGGGCCTCTATGATTTAACTATCGCGAAAAAGACCACTTCATTGACAATGATTGGTGATTGTGGAAACAAGTGGAATTGCATCACTATATTTGGAACCATGCCACATCACCACATCAAGCTTGGTGGAGGATGGAAAAGAATGGTACAGGCGCGCAGACTTGAGGAAGGTGTCATGGTTAAAGTTGGGTTTTCACATACTGGCATGAACGACACCATCTACATTCAAGTCAAGCCCCCAGCTGTCGTGAGAGTTTGATATCTGCAATGCAATTGATGGAGTTCAATTTTTATGGTTTATGTAGATGGATCCATTTTGATGTTTTTGAATTATCTTTTCATTTTAATGAAATTTATGTTATTGTCTTTCTAGTTTAATGTGCAATTATGTTAACAAGTAGTCAATTTTATTTTGATACTCACATTTACGTGCAAGGATAAAATGAAAATTACCACGTAGTTATTGCTAATCGTATTTGAATTTGACTGCCATGCATGTAACAAGTCAAATTTCAAATATTTATGAAACTGATTAATGATGTTTCATTGTGAATGAAAGAAACTTATTGCTCATTATTGCTAATCGTTAACATCATTGTGACTTAAAAAAACTTATTGCTCATACGAAATAGAATAGGTTAGTAATGCTAATCGAATAAAAGAAAACAGTAATGATATTTTTGGAACTTAATGGCATTTCATGAAGAATGAAAGAAAGATTATCACGTAGTTATTGCAGAAATCGAATTACTAATTTGACTGTCATCCATGTAACAAGTCAAATTTCAAATATTTATGAAATTGATTAATGATATTTGATTGTGAATAATAGAAACTTATTGTTCATTATTGCTAAACGTTAATATCATTGTGAATAAAAGAAATTTATTGCTCATACGAAATGGAAGAGTTTAGTAATGCTAATCGAATAAAAGAAAAAAGTAATGATATTTATGGAACTTAATGACATTTCATTTCATGAAGAGGAAAAGAAAGATTAGCACGTAGTTATTGCAAAAATCGAATTAGAAATTTGACTGTCCTCCATGTAACTAGTCAAATTTCAGCAAGACATAACATTGATTAATGATATTTGAATTTCAATAAAAGAAATTTATTGCTGATTATTGCTAATAGTTAACATCATTGTAAATAAAAGAAACTTATTGTTCATACGAAATAGTAGAGGTTAGTAATGCTAATCGAATAAAAGAAAACAATAATGATATTTATGGAACTTAATGACATTTCATGAAGAGTAAAAGAAAGATTAGCACGTAATTATTGCAGAAATCGAATTACTAATTTGACTGTCATCCATGTAACAAGTCAAATTTCAAATATTTATGAAATTGATTAATGATATTTGATTGTGAATAATAGAAACGTATTGCTCATTATTGCTAATCGTTAACATCATTGTGAATAAAAGAAACTTATTGCTCATACGAAATGAAAGACGTTAGTAATGCTAATCGAATAAAAGAAAAAAGTAATGATATTTATGGAACTTAATGACATTTCATGAAGATGAAAGGAAAGATTAACACGTAGTTATCGCAAAAATCGAATTAGAAATTTGACTGTCCTCCATGTAACAAGTCAAATTTCAGATATTTATATTAATTAATGATATTTCATTGTGAATGAAAGAAACTTATTGCTCATTATTGCTAATCGTTATTTCAGGTCATGAATAGATGGTAAATTAATACTTATCAAGCTTAATTGCTTTTATGCAGTATGCACTAATTGCTTTTAATTGCTCTTCGCATAAGAATTGCTTTTAATTGCTATAACTAATTGCTTTTCTTATAGGACTTGATTGCAGAACCGTTTTAGGTGCATATTTTCGTATAGGAATTGCTTTTATGCAGTATGCACTAATTGCTCTACCAATTACTACATGTTGAAAGCAATTATGACTGCAATGATGATGTTAACATAAGACTCTCCAACATTTATGTAGTAATTAGTAAACCAAATTAGTAATGATGTTGCTATTGTTGTCTTAGAAGGGAACATATTTTTAAATTGTTATAAAACTTTTATTAACTATATATGTTTACATTTTTGCGATTGATTCGATTAACTTCTACGACCGCACGGGTCAAGAGTCTAGTGATCCTTAAAAAGTGTCTCATGGTCACTTGTTAAGTTTTCCCTAATTTTAAAAAGTTTATCTCAATCTCATTTTTAGTGTACTTGATTTGAGAGACAAATACTATATGTATCTACATAATATTGATACGGTTTGTGTTTCAATACGATTACTAATTTATGATACATCAAGTTAGTGAATACCGTAAAGAAAAATAATAAGTAAATACCGATTTGGCTCAATCAGCATATAATCGAAATTTAGGATAAGAAAAAGAATTACCCTAACAATACAATTTTTAATTTATTCTTCTCAACTAAATTTGTATGAAACATATATGATTTGGGGAGACTCATTTGAATCCATTACTCTCTTTTTAGTCATACATAATTTAGGATTTCGATGACTTTAATGTTATTTACGAGGATGCTTCATGCCTTCACCTGGAGTGTGACACCCGGTTATTCTAGCATTGACTTTTCAGAATCACATGCTGGTACCACGAAAGTCAATCCACTTGTGGCATTGGCAAAACCAAGGTTTATCCTTATGTGTGTGAGCGAGCGTGCGTGACACCCTAAACTCAAAAGCATAAATATTAAAATTTAAAGTACCTATTTTCAAAAATATTCTTTGAAAGACATTTTGAAGCGGAGAAAGGAACTATAGAATATAAAATTATTAACAAAGTAATCGCCACAATGGGTTCAAGGTACCACATTTTCTCTTACACATCAAAATAAATAACACGAAATTAAATCATTTTTATAATGATAAAATAGAACAACCTTTTTCCCTTCAAAAATACCATTTTTACCCTTATTCAATATTTCTTTGAAACATTATTGTTGACTCGTGTATTTATTATTTTGAGTAAAAATAATATATTTAGTCTTCTTATTTCCTATACATGAGGGAGCCAATAGGTTATTTGGAACATGAGGAGGGGTGGGTTTAATTTACAAAAATAGAGAATCAAAGTGATTTTGGTTCACTTGCTTCTGTTGCTTGTTGTGCACTTTTTTTAAGTTAAAACATTTAATGAGGGTATATTTGAAACTCGATTAAAAAAATTACAGTAATAATGAGTGTTCCCTGATTTTTTATTTTCTTTTTGCTATATAATAAGGTCAGAGAGAATTAAAGAAGGAAACTTTGAATAGATAACATTTGTCAAATTTTTTTGTTTTTTTTCTTTGCAGGATCTCACACTTGCCGTTGTTGAGTAGGGACTGGGAAAAATATGATTAATCAGACATCCAAAGTTTTTTGTTCGTTTTTCTTTGCAGGATCTCACACTTGCTACCGTTGAGTGGGGACTGACAGAAATGATCAATCATCCTGAGCTACTTCGAAAAGCCATGGAAGAATTAGATAATGTCGTTGGGACATGAAGGTTGGTCCAAGAGACTGATATTTCAAAGCTCAATTATGTCAAGGCATGTGCCAGGGAAGCATTTTGACGCCACCCAATCAATGACTTCAATGTTATTTGCGAGGATGCTTCGTGCCTTCACCTAAAGTGTGCCACCCGGTTATTCTAGCATCGACCTTTTTGAATTACATGGTGGTACCACGAAAGTCAGGCCACTTGTGGCATTGGCAGAGCCAAGGTTTATCCTTTTGTGTGTGTGTGTGAGCGAGCGTGTGTGACACCCTAAACTCAAAAACATAAATATTTAAATTTAAAGTTGGGTTTGGGATTTATTCGAAGTAATATATTGCCAATTATTTTGTTCGCCCAACTGAAAAAATTGGGTCTTTTCGATGCTCTCCTGGTTGTGAAGGATCATCATATAATAATCAAAAGATGCCCCAAATTAGAAATCCTCAAGGTAAGATTCTAGAATTTTATCAAATTAATCAAACATATATTGATTTGAATATTTGGATGGAAAGGAAAACATGAAACCAAAAAATAATCAACTACAGTGATATGGTTAATTTGGAAGGGTGAAAACATTTATTCTGAATGAGCATGAGTACATTTTGAATATTTCGAATGAACCAATAATATTATTCTCGTGGACAACCATTGAATTTAATTGGCGACAATGGATTAGAAGCACTTGGTCACCATTGTAATAAGCTGAAAAGGCTAAGAATCGAAAGAGGTGCTCTTCTAGAAGGCATTGTTTCCCAAACATGACTAGCTGACTTATCATGTGGCTGTTTAGAGCTCGAATAGATGTCTGTTTATATTAATTTTCTCCGCTACAAAATGTCTTTCAAAGAGAATTTTTGAAAAAGTACTTGAAATTTAAATATTTATGTTTTTTAGTTTAGAGTGTTACGCACGCCCACTCACGCACACACACAGAGATAAACCTTGGCTCTGCCAATGCCACAAGTGGCTTGCCTTTTGTGGTGCCACCACGTGATTCAGAAAGTTCAATGCTAGAATAACCGGATGGCATACTCCAGGTGAAGGCATGAAGCATCCTCGCAAATAACATTAAAGTCACTGATTGGGTGGTGTCGATATGCTTCCTTGGCACTTGCCTTGACATAATCGAGCTTTGGAATATCACTCTCTTGGATCAACCTTCTTGTTCCAACGACATTATCTAATTCTTCCATGGATTTTTGAAGCAGCTCAGAATGATTGATCATATCTGACAGTCCCTACACAACAGCAACAAGTGTGAGATCCTGCAAAAAAAAACAAACAAAAATCTTTGGACGTCTTATTAATCCTATTTTTCCCAGTCCCCACTCAATAGCGGCAAGTGTGAGATCCTGTGAAGAAAAAAAAAACAAAAAACTTTGGACAAGTGTTATCTATTCAAAGTTTCCTTCTTTAATTCTCTTTGACCTTATTATATAGCAAAAAAAAAAAATACCATGGAACACTCATTATTACTGTAATTTTTTTATAGAGTTTCAAATATACCTTCATTAAATGTTTTAACTTAAAAAAAGTGCACAACAAACAACAGAAGCAAGTGAACCAAAAATCATTTTAACTCTCTATTTTTGTAAGTTAAACCCACTCCTCTCCATGTTCCAAATTACCTATTGGCTCCCTCGTGTATAGTGTCGCGGTGATTTTCAAATATCAAGCTATTGGTTAGCGTTGACTCGCAATTTTTAGTTCACCACTAAGCTTTTATTTTTTCCAAGAAAACGGTGAATTAAGTAAAACTAACTAATGGAAAAGCTTCAATAGACTTCAAGTAACATAAATATACTGAAACCCACCTTAATTGAGCCTCTAATTGTTCTAACCAACTCCCACTTTTTCCAAGAAAAGGTGAGTTTAGAGATCACGACTTTATGTGTTTTTCCTTGCATTTTTTTAGTGTTTTTGGTTTGTTGGAAGTGTTTAGAAGCTTTTGGTTGAAGAATGGTGAAGTTTCATGGTGTTTTGAAGATTTTTGATTTTTTTTTTTGTAAAAATGGTGATTTCTCTAACTCAAAATTTCGGCCCCCATCTCACTGAGTTTGTTGGGTACTTATAGAGGGAGTAACTTGGTCACCAAGAGTGAAAAATTAGGTTAAGTGGGGAGTAAGAAATGGTAGTTTAGAATTTTTGCAAAAAATGAGTTTTTTGTGACTTTTTTGGATGATTTTTGGTCATGAGTGGTGATGTGTGTTAAAATGATGAGGTGTTATATGTGAAGATGGTTCTAGATGCACAATTTGTGGTGGAGGAATCAAATAAGAGTGAAATGTGCATTTTGGGTGAATTTGTCAAAGTTAGTGTTTTTTGGAATTTTTGAAATGAATTTGAATTTTGTGATATTGAAAAATATAATTGGTGTAAAGTTGTGATTTTTGTGATTGGAAATGCAATAGAAATGAAATGAAATGAATTGAAATTGGAGTTTTGGGTTTGATGGATTTGAGTTTTCTTGAGAACGAAGTAACAAAATAAAAATGTGAAAATAAATAAATAAATAAAAGTATGCATAAAAAATAAAAAAAATTGAAGTTAACTTGTAAAACAAGTAACTAAAGGGAATAATACTCATGGAAATGCATTTGGTGTAAAAAAATGTTTGTTGACTTTTTTTTGTAAAAATTTTTAGAAAGAAAGAATGAAAGAATTTTAGGTCAGAAATTGGGGTATGACATATAAGAAGACTATAAATATATTATTTTTACTTTAAACAATAAATACATGAGTAAACAATAATTTTTCAAAGAAATATTGAATAAGGGTAAAAATGGTATTTTTGAAGGGAAAAAGGTTGTCTTATTTTATCGTTATAAAAATGATCTACTTTCATGTTATTTATTTTGATGTATAAGAGACAATGTGGTACCTTGAACCCATTATGTTTTTGAATTTAGGGTGTCACGCACGCTCGCTCACACACACACACACAAGGATAAACCTTGGCTCTGCCAATGCCAAAAGTGGATTGACTTTCGTGGTACCAGCATGTGATTCAGAAAGGTCGATGCTAGAATAACCGAGTGGCACACTCCAGGTGAAGGCATGAAGCATCCTCACAAATAACATTAAAGTCATTGAAGTCCTAAGTCATTGAAGTCCTAAAGTCATTTAAGTCATTGAAGTCCATATAAATTTAGTTGAAAAGAATAAATTAAAAATTGTATTGTTAGCGTAATTTTTTTCCTTATCCTAAATTTCGATTATATGCTAATTAGCCAAATCGATATTTACTTATTATTTTCTTTACGGTATTCTCTAATTTGATGTATCATAAATTAGTAATCGTATTGAAACACAAATCGGTATTTTTAGAAAGACTCGTTTGAATCTGTTACTCTCTTTTGAGTCATTCTTATGTTAAACCAGTCAATAATTGCTTTAAAAAATTATGACCAGGTCATGGAATTGTAAAATTCATGAGTTTGAGTAAACTGTTAGAAGATATTATTAATTAGATATTTTCAGTTGAGATGAAATCATGCTTTTAAAACTTTTTTTGTGATAACATGCTTTTTAAACTTTGTGATATGAATGAATGTTGGGTCGATTATCCATCGTCTATAGAAAAAGATAATCCCTGCTGTCTATGTGATAATCAAAGGCAAATTGCTATAATAAGGCATTTTCAAATCCTTTTATGAAATGTCATAACAAAGTAATCTATATTGTTTTTAGTGTGAGCAAACAAAAGATAGGTGACGAAAGGAAAAGGTGAGAAATTGAGGTGAAAGCTTAATATGACAAATGACAATGGTGGTTTGGTTGCTTTTGTATTTTTCATTGGTTGAACTGATAAATAATATATAACTACTTTATATCTCATGGTTTCAACGTTCAATATTTAAGGAAACCTTCCACTCATAATCAAGGATTTGGGTCATATAATTAAACATTACATTACACTATGCATATCCCTCTTTGATGAAGATAAGTTTTGGATTATTGAAATTGGATATAGATTAAAAAATAAATGATAACAGTCAATAATTCTCACTTGCTCAACAAGATTACTCAATTGAGACAAAAAAAAAAAACAGAATACTCAATATATCCTCACATTATTTTGCAGTTAATAATGTTTAACAAGTATTAGCAGAGGAAATTTAAAATAAAATAAAAACATAAAAGGACATAAATGAATTATAGTAAAAGTTAAATAACCAGCAAAATTTATATGATCAAATAATCTCTACATCTCTTAAATTAGGCGTGTTCATATCACGTGTATTCTAAAAAAAATTATTTGCTTCGACACAATTTACATACTCCACACTTCTCAAACATATTCTACGAGGTAAAGATGTTTCGAAGCGGCGATCAGCAATGAGGAGGGGGGTTAGAGGCATTACATTTGATTACATTATTTTTACTTTTATGTGGAACATCTAGTAGGTGGTAATGCACTGTAATATCAAACATACTATTTATATTTTATTTATTTTTAATTATGTTATTGGTGTGAAGTGTCCACATATTTTACTAATCACCAATCATTTTGGAAAATATGGTTTGCCAATTTTAGTGAGCTCTTTCCTCCTTGCAATCACATTTTTTCTAACCACAAGATTCAAGCATGTGGCCTTGCTAAGATATCCGAATATAGTTTCATTTGGACCAATGTAACAATGATATACTATATGTATAAGGTATGTTTGGTTTTACTTATGAGAGGCAAAACTTACATTAGAGCCAGAGGTATGTTTTGTTCGATTGATTCAAAATCAATTTTCTCAAACACAAATAAAAAAAAATACACACTATATCAATAATAGTTGCGAAATGCTATAGTTATGGGCTTTGTATGCTCTCTGTTGGAAAGGTAACCCAAGTTGGCATCTCTTTTCACTAACGTGGGAGTTTGAGAAAGAACATGAACAGTGATAAAGCATAGTACACAGAAAAGAAATCATAATTCAGTCAAAAAAAATAAAATCATAATCAACCCACTTTTGGTCCCAAGATAAGATAACAAATTAAAGTCCAATCCTTACTGGTTGTTTATGACTTTCCAGCATCAACTTTTCCTTAATGTTTATGTACCCCAAAGGCAATGTGAACAAATTCAACTGACCAATATTATGTAACCAACGGTTATTGAGAGAACATGCAAAGGGATTTAACTAGCACTAAAGATTAACGGTTCCAAGCAAATTTGCAACAATAACAAAGGTTGCAGCCCAAAAGTAAACCCAGTATAGCAAAGGAACCAATAATGCTATAAACTGTAATGGAAATTTTCGACTTTAATTGATCATTCCTTTTTTTATTATAGATTTCCTCCATACGAGATAATCATATCCTTGTGGGAGTCCCAATTGATAATTAATCATTTATTTAATGAGACACATATTTATTCTTTGCATGCCTTTTTTCTATATATATCTATTTTCAACAATTGCATATATACTCAAATGTTTTAGTACTCCCTTAAAAAATTACTCCTTAGACACACCCTATTTAATAAAAACATTATTCTTTAGCTTGTAAAGAAAACATTATTTTTAAGCTTTAAAGCACACAAAGTGTTATGTTCGTCACATTTTAATATTGATACTTTTTAGACACACCGCCTTAGACATTTGTCAATACCTTTTAACTCAGACGCATGTTACATACCACTTAGATTTATGTAACAATGGCGGCCACGGAAGAGGAGGAGAAAGAGGTAGAGGCAGCAGTGAAGAAGATTGGGAGAGAAGATGGATTAATTCTCCTTAATCAAAGAATACTATATTAATTCTTTTAATTACAACCCTTGGATTTATTTTTTCCACATGACAATCATCTGTGTATTAAAAATGAGTAAATGGAGTTAAGCAAAATGGAGCAAAGATGGACTCGTCTTAAACACACACTCAAACACTAAATTGACTTTTGGTCAAACATTCCTAACCATGGATTTAAACATTTTACAATTACTTTTTGAGACAAATAGAAAATAATTCTCTAGTTCACCCAAAAAAAAAAATTCGCTTATCATATTTTTTGTGCGGCTTATTATCATATATTCATAGGATTAATTAGTTCTTTATAAAGTACCCATCTTATCTTAGCATTATATATGTAATGACTAAGGATTGCATTGAAAAAGTTCCTCTCATTACTCTTTTTCTCAGGGATCATTATCAAGCCCATAACTTTGTTATCATAAGGTTAATACATAAATCATCTCAACTCTCAATTTAGTTTATGCCATGTTAACGTGTCATATGTCTGATGTTGGTATCAAGAGTTTGTGCTTCATTGTTCTTAAGTATCACATTCAAGCCACGTTCCACTCGTAAATTATCCCTAATGCTTTGCCAAGAGTGATTCCTCCTTTAAAATTATACTAATTTGTTGTGCAAGAATTTGATTTTGTTGCCATAGTTCAGCCACGGCAGGCAACCATCACATCAATTTTTTAGGGTGTCATCATTCTCCACAAACACAAATATGGAACAATACGACCGAACACCAAGGCTAATGTTTTTTTTTTTTTAGAGGAACAAGGCTAATGTTATAATTAAGTAAAACAAAAAGAAAAAAAAAAAATGGAT
>Ga0228711_1003391_pt1 | contig 24680 bp, 5 predicted proteins | sample MedpolnodulmetaG_2_FD_177996 | JGI IMG/M metagenome (GOLD analysis project Ga0228711, IMG submission 177996) | Root nodule microbial communities from Medicago polymorpha collected in Santa Monica, California, United States - brown nodules | ecosystem: Host-associated > Plants > Roots > Nodule... | reverse complement strand
GATAGGAGCTAGTCATGGTTGAAGAGTTTTTAAAACTCGTTTCGAAAAACTCTACCGGAAGTGTGCATAGCTTAACCGGAAGCTTCACTACTTTAGTTAATTTGTTCTATGTATATTTACACTATATATATTTTGTATTTTTTGAAGGAACGGGTTCCCATTTATTCTATTTTAGCTTCATTAAAAGATGATAATTTGTAAACAAAAAAAAATGGCACGAAATATATGTAATTTTGGCAAACCTAAATACAATTGCTTCTTTAAATAGCCTGTTTACTTTGTGAAAATATTTGTTGTTTTTATTTTTCAAAATATGTACTCATTTTACTAACTTGCTAATATGATGATGAGAGATTTTTGAAATGAGCCATTGTGATAGAGAAGATAAAATGTTAGCTATGAATAATTCATTTGGAGAAATAATGAAAATAATTTTTTTTGTCATTTTTGTTGTTTATCAAAATGCAAGACAATTGTTCACTACTTGTGAATTCATCATCAAAACATTAGTCTAAATGGGAAACAACAATAAAAGATAGTACGAAATATACGTAATTTCGGCAAAGCCTAAATAAAATTGCTTCATTAAAGTTAAGCATCAGCAATGTTGTGCCTCGCAGATGCTTTCCTTCCTCCAGATAAAAGCAAGGATTCCTTAAACCCCTTGCTTTCTGCTTTATACATTTTTCATTTTATTATCTTACTTTGTTGTCTAACAAATTGAAACCCAAAAGAAAATTTCTTATATTGCAAGGACAATATACATCCTCAAAAACATGCAAAATGTTGTTTGTTGCTGCAACAAACATTTTCATGAGACTCTTTTATCGCCAAAAATTGAACTAGTCTCTTTTAAGTCATACATACTTCGTTATTCCTGCCAAAAATATTTGATTCCGCTCTGCTACGCGCGGCTGTTGTAGCGCCGCTATTGACTACTATGCCAAAAACTCTATTCAACATCAGTTCTCTATAAATAAAATATATTAAAAAAAATGTAACATGATAAAATTATTGCGTACCAAATTGCAGGACTGTAAAAACATATAATACAAGAATAAGTAATTCGATAATAATACGAGAATGATGCTATAGGAATCTATATCATTAAAATGTTTAGTGTACAAAAATAATTTTGCTTTGTATCCCAGGGTTTAAATCATTCATGTATTTTGACCGTATAAACCTGAATAAATAAATATAAAACACATGTTAACAAAAAGCTTTAGCTTCCTCGGCAAAATGGATCACAATCTTTAGGAAAAAAAATTATTCCCTCTACCCCTCCCTATCTTAAATAGATTTCTAATTTCTCCTCCCATCAGAGGATAACAATACAACATGAGAAAAAAATCTAAGCATAGTTGCACCATATGCCTAATGGCGTAATTAAGGAACTAGTAAATGTAATCATTTCTTGCTTATCTTTCTTCCTTTAACGTGTTTTTCTAAGCTTCTAATCCTTTGACTAATAGAAGATATCTTTTTGTTTGGTTGTTTTGGTGTTTCAACTGGCAATGAGCTTTGATTTTTTATTTGTTTTGGTGATTCAATTGGCAGTGAGCTTTTATCTTTACGTTGTTTTAGTGCTGGAAATATAGAGAAGGGAGATTTCGGAGAACTGGTGGGTTCTGCAGGAGGTAAATCAGGAATACCCAAAGTTTTCTTTACACCAGGAGTTCTAAGCACTGCAAAATTGGAAATAAAAGAATATACATCAGAAAAAATCAAGAAAATCAAAGTACAAGAGTTTGCTGATGTCAGTTTAAAATAGAAGCCCACATCCATTTAGTGCATAAATTATAAGAAACTTAGTCATACATGAAACACGTCTTCAATTTAGGTCTCACTAAACCAATGATTTCCTTTCATTAAAGTATTTCCTATCATTTTTTTTCAGAAGAATGTGGCGTCAACTCGGTCCTCCAAAAAAATTGACATCCATAAAGTTTTGATGTCATTATCTATGATTGCAGGACTAAATTTAGGTTGAAATTATGTGGCGCAACAAATGACAACGCTTATCTTTGCATAAGTATAATGGAACTTCAGTCTTTTTTATACACAGCTTTATCCCACCAATGACAATGGCAACAATATTTAGGCCACATTACTACCTGACCATGAGAATATCGTCCGAACATAATATTATACTAAAGAGATAAAATACGTAATGACTCAAGGAGTGGACAGAAATGCTTGTCCTAAGGTTGAGAGAACAAAAAACTTGAATTATACATTGTGTTTTTGGATAGAATAAAATACAGATTGGTACAATGAAATCTTGGCAAAGTTTATAAAACAATTGCATTTCCAATATAGGTTGTGATTACTTAGTAACAGTAGTCAGACAGCCAGTTAATAATTGTGAGGTGCACTATATTTCATTTATATGTTTAAAACAAGGAGTGCAAAACTGTTAGTTTGTATGCAAGTTAGTCTTAGACAGATCTGGAACAATGGATTCTCCAATTACTTGCACGATACTACCTCCGTTCCTAAATACATGCCGCAGTTGATCACTTCACACATGTCAATGCACACCTTTGGTCTTTAAAATATTTAATAATCTATAATAAAAAATTATTAAAAGTTGATATTTTGAAAATATTCATTGAGCTAAATCGAACAGCATCTTATATACTATTTACTTTATTTATAAGTAAAAAAAAAAGTGGTCAAAGTAGGTTATGTTAATAGTGCAGATGGTCAAACTGCGACATGTATTTAGGAACGGAGGGAGTACAATCTATAATACTCGAAGCCATCACAAATGGCAGAATCTAGGCCGTATGCAATATGTGTTTGATGAAAATAAATCAAAATTTATGTCTACTGAAATGAAGAATAATGACATTGGGATAGTGCAGATAAAAACACAATTCATTTGTTTCCTTACCCATTCCATACGTCAATGAAAACAAATTCGATGTAATCCAGTAACAAAAAATTGCCTGCAAAATTACACATAAACACAAGTTCAAACTACATAGACTGACAAATAAAAGCAGCAGTGGTTAATATAAATTAGCACAGCATTCTTTTCTCTCTCAAATTAATGAAACACCGTTAAAATCTTTACAGTACAATTTAATTTATAATGTGTAATGACATCTGTAATGAAAATGGATAATCAATAATCTATATCTATAGAAATTTCCTAAGTTTCATGAGTGTAGTAGAATGTCATTGTGTTACTAGTCAATAGATACTATTCTCCAGGTTTCCCAACTCGTTTATAAATTTGAAGGGGGAATAAAAGTTTACTTGCTGGTTGGTGTGGAGGAGTTATGGAGTGTAGTGATAAGGAGGTTGAGGGTTCTATCCCCACCCACCCACCCACAACATAGCACTAACTTATGCCATTCAAAAATAAATACTACTGAATAACTTCATTTCTGATTATTATGATCAGAAGTGCAGAGGAGGAAAAGAAATCCTCGTAGATATTGAAAAAATGTGTTTGAGATGAAGCAGCAAAGCCGGTAGCTCAATGAGACTTTCTGATCTTTTTGGGGATCCAAGATTGAACCCCGCCGCCACCAAAAAAAAAGGGTTGACCCCTTATATAAACCAAGAAAATTATTCTGTCTCGACTTAATCTACCAACAAACACAACCCTAACAACAGAACACCAAGTACTGAGAGGGGGGGGAGGCAATCAAGTTAAACAGGTAGTTGTCAAAGTTAGAGACACTTTAAACTGAAGATAATAATAACAATAAGGGTCTAACTAATGAGTGCCCTAAGGGCATTGGTTAAAGAATTCATAAAATGAAAGTTTTTCTTGGAAATACAATTTAAAAACTTGTCGTTATAATAAATACATCATCATTTTTCTATATAGACTCGCCTCTTTTGATTCCTTAATTAATGCCTTAAGGGAACTTATTAGCTTTCTCCTAATATCTCTTAATAATAATATACACGCAGATGATCCAAGACCTAAGGTTATTTTAGGTAAGGAAGGGGTGTAGTAGGGGGGATTTGAGTTAAGTGGAGGCAATGGGGCATGTGTAAACTTATGTAAAGGGAATTGATGTTATGCTCGTTTTCTCCAGTTTCATACACAGACCCAGCTTAATTATGATATCACCTTGATACTAGGTCAGTAGAGGTAAATACAATATTTTCAGCTTTACATACCTAATCTAGTTTACATGCGTAAAACATACACTACACTGTGCTTAGGATGCATGCTATCTAATGCCAGAGCTGATTTTTTATTTATTGATGCCGTTAATACTTACAAAGTTGCTAGTCAAACCATGTAGCCTCAAAGAGCTTACCATCTTACAAGTCATTTCAAGACAAAAAAATTATTATTCGGAGACAAGCTAACTATAGAGCATATGCCTACCTTTACTGAAACTATCAAAAACAAAACTACTGTTTCTACCTAAATTTGTACAAAAATAGATAGATAAATCAAATGCATACACAGATGGTAGCAACGGGAAGTTGTTCCTTCCAAACAGAAGGCCCGGCTAGGAAAGTTTACCTTTGGAAAACTCAGAGTGAAAGGAACTGAAAGAAGAGCAAGAACCCTCGAGAACTTTTTCATGGTGTTACCCATAGGATTTCCTTCCATTCCTTCTTGCATATTAGTCTGAAGAACAACATAAAATCAAATTGATCTTAATTGGAAATCAAACATAACAGATATTTATAATACAGTTTTAAACTGTTTTCTTGTCAAATGAAGTGGCTGGTTTTAGTGAACAATAAATAAAAGACAATTCAAAAACGAAATGTAAGACCAAATAAACTTTCAGACAAGAACTCTGAAGGACAAACTAGAAAGACAGTTAGAAAAAACACTTTTTTCTGAAAACGAGGTCCTTACCTCTACTACTATTAAGAATGACAAAGCAGTCAAAACTGGAAAAATGTACAAGGCATCTGGAGTTGTGAGATCAGTAAACCAGAAAGCTCCACCGTGTTTGAACGATGGCATTTTTTCAGCCATGTTTGTTATCTGCCATCAAAGAAAAGAAAATGAAATTGTGAATGGGTAGAAACAATTTAAAGGCTCCTCAGACTTCTACAAGTAGGGGGAATATTGGGGCAAAAGTCAGCTTACCGCAAGAAAAAAACTAATGAAAACAGGACCTTGAATAAAGAGCCCCTTCAATGGCGTAAAAGGAGTCACACCATATCTGCATTAATCAACCCAACGAGATAATGACATCTAGTGAAACAAAAGATCCATGAAGTTTGATTTAATACTTAAAATAAAGGTTCCGTAGAGCCACAGACCAATATATCATATATCTTCTATATTAATCATAACAAATCTTCAATTGACTATAGTGATTATACATCTAGCCAAAAGAAATACCAAAACATCTAATCCTTTTTTGTCTTTACAGAAGTACCATTTTCAATTTAATGAAAACAGCAGAATCAAAATGAGGCAAAAATAGTAGTTGACACACAGAACGGGGGTATTGGGTAGGGCAACTAGTTTGAGCTAGTTAAAGGAGTTGGAGGACCCGAGTTCAAATCTGGTGAAGGATAAAATACTAGTGTAACAACTAATTACTAACATTAATTGGTGTTTCAAAACAAAAATATCGACACTGAACATTGAATGTTATGATTTAAGTTATGATCATCACAAGTCACCACAAAGATTAATTCGCTGATACATGGTATCACCAAATGCAGTAATTACACTAAACTTGGAGATCAAACATGACTATTAGCCGTTATGCATTAAAGAAACCATGAAATGGCTTACTCTTTGAATAGCTTATTCATCCTCTCCTTACCTTGAGCAACAGCCGCGGGATCAGATGTCTGAAAAATGGATCCTATTGTGATTAGAGAGCAATTGTCTATGATATAATAACATAAAACATGCATGTAAGAAAATCGAAAACTTAATACATTTCCCCAATATTGTCAAAGAATCAATTTGTTATAGATTATTATTTCATAGAAAAATCATTTTTTATGGTTTGTGTCGAAGTTGTTGGCTTTAGATAAAAAGGAGGAGATAAATATTAAGAGTTTCAAATTATGGATAATAACTGGATATTGAACTAATTCTACATACTAAACACAAATTCCTAATTACGGATACATGACTCCTAATACTAAATAAATATAAGTAGTATAAAACTAGTCCTAGGAGATAAAAGTACTCTTAAGATTAGAAAATTATCATAGAAGATAAACTAAGATACTCTAACATATAAAACCAAATTACCAATGACCTATTGAGATATTTTATATATTCTAAAACTCCCTCGAGGTAAAGCATATGAATACTTAAAAAGAAAATAATATTACCCCACAAATTAAAAATAAATAGAGAACCAAAAATAAAAAAACTGAGGACCGCCAAAAACAATAGTTGGAAAGACAGCTCAAGATGCTTGAGTTACTATAGAATAGCCTAGCTAGAATGGCATGATCATCAACTTGAGAGAAATTTTATGGCGAGTGTTGGAAATTCCGCCTTCATTACGCCCGATATAAAACTTGATAGCGAGCAATCAAACAAAGCAAGGTCCATCCTTCTCAAATCGCATTTGGAAGCCTCAACTTACAAGCCGGGTTTGTAAGGTAGTCCATTGCATTAGGGAAGATGACTGGCTAGTGCACCTGGGAAAGAGGCTGAGGCCGTCAATGAGAAAAGAAGCCACAACTAATATAATTCATTTGTGGGAGCAAAATCGTCACCAGAACGATTGTCAGAAGGAATAGAAGTCAAACATAACTAGTAAGTGACTCGGCACAGCAGACGGCTGAGGGTGGCGGCGAAGGAGGCCGAAACCGATTTAAACAAAGAAGAAAAAGGAGAGAGTTCAGCAAAATAAGTTTTTTTGCATACAACTGTCCTTCCACTCTCAGACTTTAGGGAACACTTTAGTGGAATAGTGACAAACCTCTTAGGAGGGCGACTCGATTATGGGCTGTCTAGGAACCTGAAATGCAGCATTTTAAAAAATAATAATAAAGAAAAAGAAAGAAAGAAAGAAAGAAAGGGATGGTTTTTATATCTGTCAACACAACCCCCAACACAACCTAATACAATTTCTCCCTCTCTTTCTCACATAAACCCCCTACCACATTTCTTCACGAGCCATTTATCTTCGTCTCTCAGTTCACGCCACTCTCATCTCTTTTCCTATATTATTTCTCCTTCCCTTTTATTGATTGTGATATTCTTCATGTGATATTCTTGATTGTGAATGTTTGAATTGATATTGTGAGTGTTATGAACTTATGATGGAAAACTGTTGGCTGCAACAAAGAGATAATGCAGCCTATGGGTAAGTGCTCATAATAATATAAAATGATTTCCATTTGCTGCACCGATGAGAGAATGCAACCTATGGACTAATTGTTCATAGTATTTTAAAATGGATATCGTTCGCTGCAACGAAGATATAAAACAGTCTATGAGTTAAGTGCTCCTAGTATTTTGAAATGGATATTGTTTGCTGCAACGAAGAGATAATGCATCCTGCGTACTGAGTACTCGTGGCCTATGTGGAATCCGTCCGTCGTAAGGGAGAAATAATATGTCCTATGTGCACATGTGGAACTTCGTGTATGACTATCAATTGGTTCATGCTAAGAACTTTATAGGAAAGTGTTATCCTTGATGTTGTAAATATTTTTATAAGTATTAATGAGTTTTGAAATGATTAGATTCTTAGTTTAGAAGTCGTTTTGGATTAAAAACGTGTTGCAATTCTTACGTCTCCTTCATGTCCACTTTATTTTATTATGCTCTCTCACGGTCGGTGACTCACCCCTTTCTTTTATTTTCTTTAGATTCACAGGTTGCAGAGTATAAATCTCTCGGGGTTTGCATATCTACCTAAGAGTTATTCTTCTCTTTTGAGTTGTACAAATGATGAGATAATATTATATAGTTAGATGAAAATTCAATTAACATTTTGGGATGTCACAAAAATAGATCAGACATTATCAAGTTTTAGTAACTCTGTATTCTTAGAAAAGTATATGGGTTACAATGTATTAAGCTTACTAGGCTAAAAATATGATGAGTCGGTGTTAGCCTATGCGCCAGTGATGGCCTAAAATTGGGTCGTAACAGAACAAGTATCACTGGGATCAGGTTTCTATCGTATTTCATTTGTTCCTCTTGCATAAAACATAACTACTTAAGTGGAATTATTTATTTTGATCCCTATAGTTTTACTAATGACATGGATCATCATGTTAAACACTTAACTGGAAAACTATCAAATAAATTTCAAAAGAAAAAACATCTATGCTAAAATTTCAAGATATAAAACAATATAATTTGTGCGGCTCCTGCTTCTTAACTTACATGCATAACAATATAATAGCAAAGCAATATATCCGCTATTAATGGTTTTAAGAAATGACTTGATGAACTAAAGCACCATTACCTTCCCGTCCATCTCTTCCTTTATCTGTTCCAAGTGAGGCCTCATAAGCTGCAGCACGCACGAAACAGTAAGCTTAGGTAATAATAAGATAGAAAGGGATATAAAAAAATGCATATATACAACAAGCTTCGGGCCTTTTTTCAAAATGGATAAAATGAAGGAACAAAACGGTGACGTGAGCGAATAAACCCTTCAACCCACCATGTTAAGGATAAGTTATTTCAAAGTGGAAAAGGGAAACCCGGGGGAAATTTTACTCCAAACATCTAATTTGTATCCACTCAAAACAGAACAACGACAGAGGCAGGAGCAAACAATACTCATAGCCACTACTACATTTTTCGCAAGAAACAGCTATGAAAGCATAGCAGCACAACATACCGTAAGCTTAGAAGTGGCCTTGAGTTGATTTACTAAGAGTGGAACAGTTGCAGTTCGAATCACGAGAGTTGTTAGAGCTATGGCCGCCCACCTGATACAAAGGAGCAATGCGGTGAAAAGTTTCCTTTCAAAAGTCATGTCGCATAAAATTATTTAGGGTTAAATATGTTTTAGTCCCTATAAATTCTAGATCATTCAAGTTCAGTCATCATAGGAGATTTAGTCCTTGTAAAATTACAAAATTACAGATCTTTCAAGTTTAGCAGCTATATTTTATAAAATCAGGTGGTTTTATTCCCAACAAGCACTCATTTTATAAAAGGTACAAACTAAAACAACACTTGTGAAAGACAGGGTCTAAAATTGTTAAAAAATTTATATGGCTAAAAAACATATTTAACCTATTTTTTGTGAAGTTATGATGTAACAATTCATTAAAGAGCAATGTAGCTAGCATAGACTCAAAACCCTAAATTCTCATTCAACTTAAAAAGGTCCTAAAATAAGCCAAGATTCCAATTTGGATATTCTTAAGGGAAAATTATTAACTTCATTACTTATTACTTACAAATAGCAAGTCAAACTTAAGTGATAAACTGACTAAAGGAACTGATTGTCGAAATCCATATCCCTGGTAAAAGCCAAATATCACACTAGGGAAATTTGACATAAATGAATATCAATTCTGAACTGTTTTGGCATTCTCTTAAAATTTGGACAAACTGTTCTAGATTTAGGGTATGTCGAGATTGACTTACTTGAGCTTATCTATTGACATAAGCACTGGTGGTTTATTTTCATAAACTCTCCAAGATAGCTTATGAAAATATGATAAGATCTGTTTGAATCGGGACCTGTTTGGATTCGCTTATTTGAACCTACCTACTGGAATAGACACTTGTCAGACTGTTCAGGAAAACCTATGAAAACAACTTATTTCTATAAGCTCTCCCGGTTAACTTATGACAGTAGCTTATAGCATAAAAACAATTCAACATTATTTTATCTTTTGTTACAGAAATAGCTTATATGAAAGCGCTTATATGATGAGTGCTTAAGCTATAAGCTATTAATTAAGTTGTTTATCCAAACAGAACCTTGGCTTATTTGAACTTATCTTTTTTTTTTTTTGTAGTTGCATACGAACTGAGCTAATCTCAAGGTTTATCTACCAACATAAACACTTGTAGACTGTTTCGAAGAGCTTAGGGAAATAAGAACTTATGACATATCCATAAATTGTAAATTGTTTTCAGCTTATAACCATAAACCTTACGAAAACATCAGCATCTTATAACGAAATCAGTTCGATTTTATTTTATCTTTAGGACTGATAGAAATAACTAACACATAAACAGTTGTATGATAAACACTTATGCTAAAAGCGCTTAATTAAGTGAACTAACCAGTCTAGACCAGTGTATAAATGAACAGCATCTATAACATACTGCAAGGCTTGAACAGGCAAATAAGAATCAGCAGCAGCAATGGCAACTTCGCTAACACCAGAAGCGGCCTGAGAAGTCACAGCCTCCACGGTGGTATCAGTGAAAACATCAGCTACATCAGTCATTACGGTAATCTTATCAGAACTCTGATCCATTGATGACATATTTCGGCAGAAATTATATCCAGCGAACGGTGAAAGGTGTGTTCTATGTTGAGAAGATGAGAAAAAACCGATTGATCCTCCGTTAAGAGAGGTTCGAAAGGATCTTGATTGGGTGAAATTGTTACTGATTCCTGTTGAAGATGGTTTATCATCTGATTTGGTTTCATCGTCGGTGTGGAGAAGATAGGTGAAAGAAGGATGGGACCTTCGATCTATGCGTTTGCCTCTTTGTAAGAGGCAACGTCTGTAAGCCATTGATGGTTGTGGCGGCGGCTGTCTCTTCCTTCTTCAAATGGAAAAGAAAAACAGCCACACAGCCTACAAGAAGGATACTGCGATTTTGTTGCACAGAATAAGAATTTTACTTTTTTCGGTTATTTTTTTTACTTTTCTTTTCATCAAAGATAGATAATATTGACTATTTGATGAAAATGTGAAAATATATTTCCTCTATATACCCAACAAAAAAATATTATATGGCCACGTTTGCCAATTCATGCTATGTTACTAGGATGTTGACTCACTCATAAATTCGTGAGATAACTATCGTTGTTAATGTGGAGCAGTGACGGAGGTAGAAAAAATATCGAGGATGGGCCAGCAAAATATACTCTAATATATAAACATAAATTTTTCAGTTGTAATAAACGTTAAGCACAAAGTTTCATCAAAAAAGAAAACTACGTACCTTAGAAAATTAAACAGACAATTATCAAAATAACATTGCAGTTTCAAAATTCAATTACCAAGTATCAACAATAAACAAACAAGAAAATTAATTAACATTCAAGCTTAGTAATAGTACCAATCATCAATCAAAAATATCAAACAACAACCAATCTTAAGAGCAAACAACAACAAGCAAACACCTTTAAATTCTAAAATCAAAAAGAAAATTAACAGTAGTCAAGAAATTACCTTTTCATTTGGATTGAAAAAACAGAGAGTGAAAAAGAAAAAGGAATTTTGTTTGATCTTCTCTGATTGAGAGAGAGAAGAGAGTGCTGGAGTGAGTGGTTGGCACCGGCGGTCGTGTGGCCGGAAACGGTGAAAATCGATGGTGACACTGTGATTTGGGTTGAAGGTTATGGATTTGTAGTTAGGTCGCGTTTCCAAAGAGGGACAAGTTGTGTCTAACGTATCAGAGTAAGGGGAAAAAAGGTTGGGAATGTTGGGTGGGGCACTTGGAAAAAATAATTATAATTTGAGGATATTTTTGTAATTTTCCTATAGAAAAAAAAATTGGGGTGGGCCGTGGTCCACTTCATCCCTTTAAAGCCTCCGCCACTGATGTGGAGTACAAACTTCAAACAAAATTAAAAAAACAATTGTCAAGAACAAACAGAGAATTTACCTGAAGAGGATAGAGATACTTACATCGCGAGTAATCGTGGAATGAGGTGCTTCGTGGATGGAGGTGATGGCCAAAATCTGAGAAGGAGACGACAACAAAGGATGAGGGTGTACATGCAGCCACTCTGACGCTCAAGTTAGCATATGGGCAAGAAGAGGGAATAATTTATACCTTGAGAGATGTTGGAGGCTTGTTTATATAGGGATCGAGGAGAACCGTTGTATGGTAATGGAAAGCCATTACAAACAATGTCCATCAATGCTTAGTAATTACAAGCCTTTCAGACAATTATGTAGAGTTATGAGTCGGCGACGATCCAAGGTGAGAATGAGAAGATTCCACTCATTTAGATCTTGCGTAACTATGCCCTAATTTGTGACGGGCTGGACTTTTGGCCGGCCTATAACAACAAAATAAGAAAAACAAAAAAGCATCAACACAAAACATAAGATCTCAAATTGGACAGTGATGGGGGTGTCCAAGACACATAGTTTCCATGGTTGTTTCCTATGTGGTGCTTGGAGTTCCTTTTTGTAATCGAGGTCACCATCATAAGGGCCAAATTTAGAGGCGTTTGGTGATGTGGGATCCAGGCTACCGAAGAGGGTCTTGTAACGGTATAAAGGTGGTGGCAAAATATCCAATTCAAGTTTTTGTATTCTATCATAAATTTTAATTCAATTAACAATTTCATTTTACTAAAAGTGTAATTTGTAATAAGTGATTAAAATCAAATAGTGAATGAGCTTCAGTTTTAAATAGATCGAGTTTAAATTCTGATTGAAACAATAATATATTTTAGGGTTAATATATTTTTACCTCTTGTAATATTAGTGGTTTCCATAAAGCATAATTTTTTTTACAGTTTACCCCCTGTAAAAAAATTGTTTAGATTCCAACCTTGTAATTTGAAGATTTTTGGTTTTGGACCTTCATAAATTTTGACTGTACAAAATCGATGATATGACAGTGGGGTAAACCGAAATATCAATGATATGGCGGGGGTAAAACGAAATTATCTCAAATTACAGGGGGTGAAAGTACCTTAAATTTTGAAATTTGATGCCATGAAGGTCTAAAATCAAAAAATCTTCAAATTACAGGGTTGGAATCTAAACAAATTTTTTACAGGATGGTAAATTAGAAATCGCTAATATTACAGGGATAAACATATATTAACCCTATATTTTACTTTATTTATATCTTGACTAAACTTAAGATTATTAAAATCTTTTCCCAAAAATATTACTGATAATTTCCAAACGTTTTTTTTTCAAGAATTTCCAAAGGTTTTATTTTAGAAATCGCCTCAAACCTCAATTAATGACCAACCTAATTTTAGACAGAGTAGTGTATATATCATGTGGTGTATTATACACGATGTTATTATCATTGGTACTGTATTAGGAGGAAACTAATTAAAAATAGGAGAATGTTAACCAATCCTTTAAAGATATTGGTTAAACAATTAAAACAAGTTTTTAATAAAATATAGTATAATCATTATTTGATCAAATATAGTAATATTTTATATTTACAAGACAAAACTTCTACTTATGAATTCTTTAATCATTGCTCTCAGGACATTCAGCAAAACCAAATATACATTGCTTATATTTTTAATTAGTTTATAATAGCAGAAAAGCACCTTGTTTGATAACGATGATTCACGTGTGTAGCGTGTCTAAGCAAGTCACCCCGCACCCGCCCAGCTTCAAACGTTGTGCACAGTGCACACAACCCAAACTCCACTTCAATACTTTTCCTTTTATTATTGGATTGATTCACGTACTTTTAGAAATGGAGTATATCTTTTGAATTGCGTATATTACTTTACCATAAATAAGAAAAGACGTGAATTATTAATCAAACTATATTAATTAAAATTAAAATGCGTAGGGGCACATGATTCGTTGAATTAAAACACTAAAACTTGGAAACGCAGTCAGCACCAGTTACTTTAGTTGTTTGTTTTGCACTATTTCTTCCCCGTACGTTTCTGTTTCCTTTCATTGTCTTTTTTGTTTTTATTTGGTTGTACTTGCTTGGAATTTGTTTGGACCAGGTTGTTCTAATAAATAGTACTAGTATTTATTTATTTATTTATTTTGATTTGATTTAATTTTGTGGATAGATCTTGAGCTGATAGCTATGGCTTCTTCTCTGTTACTGGTTGTGGTTTTTGTGTTTGATATCATTGCTTTTGCTCTTGCTGTTGCTGCTGAGCAGAGAAGGAGTTCTGTGAGTCTCTCTCTCTCTCTTTAACTTTCACATATTGCATTCTCTTTTGGTCAAATACCATATGAATAGGAAAAACAAAAATAATTATTATTCAGTAAAAAAAATTCAAATTAGTACTATGAAAAATCTATTGAAAGTTGATAATTATGATATTGATTTCATTTTTTGTTTAGTATAAAAGGATCAATTATTCGCGCTTTGTTGAGTCTGCTTTCTGAGTTTTCCTTTACTTGGTAAAGAAACTTGATGAAGGGCTTGTGGTGTTTCTGGAATTAGGAGAGGTTTGGATTGTTTAGATAAAAATTTCAACAGACACTTGCAAGAAAAAAGAAGTTGAATTGAATTCATCTTACTATTAGTCTTCAGAATAAGACCTTATTGTCGCTTCAAGTCCTCCACTGTTTTGATAGTTCTTTAAAACTTCTCCACTTTAAGTTATGAATCATTTTCTTACCTCAATCGAAAATTTTGTAAGTGTGTGTTTGGTTATAAGGTGGTGAAATTTGATTTTGATTAAACTGATTGTAATTAAAAGTGGTGATTTATATTTGGATATGTTCCCGTGAAATTGACTTGAACAATAAATTTGGGTGTAAAACTCACGATTTAGGGCAAAAGGTACAAATCATAGCTTCAAGTTAGAATTAATTATAGAGGCAACATGAATTCTAATGGACAACCTCCAAATATGCCAAAATCAATCTTAATTCTTCAGAGTCATTTTTCCAAAAGTGAATCCACTTAATAGAAAAGAGTTGTTTACTTTTCTCCCATTAACGAATCCTCTTTCTGGCTATCACCAAAACTTATGGACAGGGATGCACCTTTTATGCTTTGGAATGATTGGAATTACAGTGATAAATACTGCTTGGTGCGTGCTTAATCATTAATGCTGTAAACTGAATTCTGGTTTAATGTCTGAAACAACCAGTTTTTTTAAGTCTACTCAGACATCATAAATCATAATAGGTGGGGTAATTGCAGGAGAGTGACATTCATTTTGTTTAAAAAATTGCAATTTGAATGTTTAGAAATGTAGAGGTGTGTAGGCTGGCTGAGTTATAATCAAAAGCTGGATATAGGCAGTTGAAGGAGAAAATCTCAGCAGTTCATCGCTCTGGGAATTGAGATCTTTGATTATTATATTGATAAAAGTACAAAATTTTGTCTTGTGGAGTGCTGCAGCCAATATGAGAATAGATTCTGTTTCAGCTGTTGTAATTAACAAGCAAATAGGTGGACACAATAATGACATAATATGGTTAAAGCGCAGAAAGATGGTCGATATTCATGGAGAATTATAACAGTGAGCTTAAATAACTAAGTGCAGATGTCAACCGGCAAGGTTCACATGATTCACACCAGTTGCTCTTGTGCATGTAGTCATGGAGAGTAGTAATTTGTGTGTGCCAAAAAACAGAAACTGGTCTGGCCGTGTTACTACTAATGTAAAGAATCCTCTAAAGAGATATTTGGAAGGGTTTATTTAGGCTTACCTTCATAAGCTCCTCAATAAAATAAATGGAAACAGCTTAAGCTATGATAAGCTCTTATTGAATAAATATTTTAACCAAAGACCCCTCCCCACCTCCGCCGAAATGTGTTTTTTACCTCCCCCTACATCTTTTCACCCTTGTATTTAAAATCAAATATCTTATACATCAAAAACTTAGTTATAAAAGACAGTTGATCTGTTATTGATTTCCAAACTCTTCTAGCTTAAGTGGTTTTGTAAGAGATTAAGGGGCGAGTCCATTTTGTATTGAGTTATTTGTGAACTATTTAATACAAGTATAAATGATTCAAACGCAAACTTTATATCTCCCGGTGCCATTTTTTGTTGGCTAGTCCATGCAGAACTTTGCTGTGGCTTTAATTGGACCCCCCCCGCGTGCTAGTGGAAGGGGGGGTTAGCCCCCTGGATTAGACGGTCTTTGTACCGGATACCGAGTTTTTAAAAAAAAAAACACCAAATTTATAGGTGAGGTCAAATATTCACCAATAGTATAAAATATTGTATTCCTCATCACCAGTTTGTTGTTGCAATCCCCAAACACTTTGATTTGCAAGGTTTGTAGCAGTCACCTGCTCAGGAAACATGAGTATGGTTTACATCATGACATAACCATAAACTCCCTTCCTAATCAATGACAGTTGAACTGGCCTATATCTTCGACGTCCCTCCTGATTCAGTCCCTATTAAGATAAGCAGCTTAATTAACCGCTTATAGCATACACACTTATCATAAAAGGGCTTATGTGTATGCTATTTCTATAACAACAGTTCAAATAAAATTAAAATGATTTCATAAGCTATTATGGAGAGTGTTCTGGTCCAGAACACAAACCTAGGGAGCAGCTCCAAATGAGGGAGTGGTGCCTTAGGGTTTTTGAGAACGCGTGTGTGGAGTCTAAATTGGATCCTTTCCCTAGAGGCTTGGTATTCCCTTTATAGTACTCCCACCAATCGTTGCCACTTGCCAGGCCCAAATTCAAATGAAGTACAGTGAGGTACTATGTGATAACTGGCAAGTAGGAATAAGGTCTCTCCCGATCGGTTGTGTGGGTACCCTCAGGTGAGCTGACATCCTGGTCGGCCACCATAGAATCGCTTGGTGGGAACTTGGGCTCCTCCGGTCGGCTGTTATAGGACCTGATTCCTGTGCTTTTCGGGTATCAACCTCAAGGTATTGTACAGAGAGCTTATGGAAATAAGTTGAAAATATCTTATGGACATGTCATGAGCTCTTTCAAATAGTCTCACAAGTGTTAGCTTAATAAATAAGTTCAAATAAGTCAATTCAAACCTAAGTCTTAAATTGTGCTTGAATTTAAAAAATTGAAAGCAGAGGTCTGTGATTGTTGTCTGACAATGACATTACCACCATATGAGGGAAGAGCTAATTGGATTCTGCGTTGAATAGATAATTTGCAATGCATTCAGTAATTTAAGGTGAACAAAGTTAACGTAATATTGACTTGTGTACACAAGCCACAATAATTATCACTTTGCATATAGTTGGGTGGATGGGTCCCTATAACTCAGTCTGTTCATTTTACAGTACACTATTAGCAACTAGTAAAATACAGCATTTTCCTGCATGGTAGGCACGAAGTTGCAATTAATAGCAAAACAAATGTTTCCAATGTTAAAATTGGTTTGCTCAAATCAAATGTACTAATTATTTGTTTTTCTAATAACAGGCCAATTTAGCCCAAAACACTGAAGGTAGAGAGTATTGTCAATACGATTCTGACATTGCCACCGGCCTAGGTGTTGGGTCCCTCTTTATCCTTGTTGCAAGTCAAGTGATCATTATGGTTGTAACTAGATGCTTGTGCTGTGGGAGAGCCATGAGACCTAGCGGATCCAGATCATGGGCAATTTGTTTATTCATAACTACCTGGTTTGTTTTGCCCAACTTTTTTAATTCTTAGCAATAATTAGTTTGCCTCAAATGTTATTTTGTTGATTTTACATAAACATGTATGTTTATTGACGATGAGTTTGGCAAAATCAAAGTCGCACCATGATTCTATGAAGCTCTAAAGTGCAGCTTTTCCAAAATCAAGGTGACTCATCGTGATTCTGTCAATCTCACCGTCAATCCAAACATTTATAGTTAAGGACAAATATTAGATGAACAAGAAACAAAACAAAAACGTACTACCTCTCCGTGCTTTGATATAGGATCCTCTTGAGATTTTTTTCTTGTCCCTTTTTATATGACTTCTTTCAAAATTTCAATTGCATTAATTATGTTATATCTTTTCTTGTAACATGTGATAAATTCTATGATAGAAAGAAACATAAGCCAATACTCTCATGAGGATAAATTTGTAAAACAATATCAGATTTAGTCATCAGGTGGGTCATACATATATATGGACAGAATTAGTAGTTAAATTAATAGTGACAATAAAATATTTTGAGGAACAAAACAAGCAGAAAGGTTACACGTCCAAATTTGATGCTTTCTCTTGTTTTCTAGTAATTTTTGATGTGTCATGTTTGTGATGTTGATAATTCAGGTTGACATTTCTCATTGCTGCGTCATGTCTTCTAGCGGGTTCAGTGAAGAATGCTTACCACACAAAGTATAGAGATCTATTGGGAGAGAGAGCACCTTCATGTCAAACCTTGAGGAAAGGAGTGTTTGGAGCTGGAGCAGCTTTCATTGTTCTTACAGGAATAGTCTCTGAGCTTTACTATGTTAGTTTTTCAAAAGCCAATAATGGTGGAGTCCCTCCCTATGCTAGAGACACAGGTGTGAACATGAGTAATTTGTAAATTTAATGCAATGTATCCCACTTAGGACTTGGGAGGAAGTGTGTTACTATTAACTTGGCTTATTACATGAATGTGAATTGTGGGAGTCTACTTGTAATTATGAAGCTAGGTTGAAAAAAGAGTTTGTTTAGAGTTTAGACTATGGTCTTTAATTAAATTTGGATTGCTTTGACTCTTAAATCATGTCACAATAACTAATGTCTCATTGCGTTTCGAATCTCACTTATATATACCCCACCTATAAGAAGTAAGAATCACAATGGAGGGTAGGATGGTTTGTATTTCATTTCAGTTGACTTTTCCATCATGGCAGAACCTTATAGAGAGTGACATGATAGTATACCGACATCTTGGAATCGCAATGGATAGCATTTTGATAAGTTTTATATGCTAGTATAAGAATCATTTATATATAAGAAAGAAGAATTCATAATAGTAAAATATTTGACTAATTGAATTATGGCTAACCATACATGGAAGAGCGATCTTGTAAAAAAAATAAATACATGGAAGAGTTAGAGGTTATTGTTTGTTTATAAGTGTTACAAACTGCGACGTGAGATTCTTGCGTTTTTTGTCAAACTTTTTCGTATCCATAAAATATTTTGTAAGTTTTATAATTATAAGATCAAGATTTTTTGCGAAATCATATGTTGATGCAGTCATCGAATTGAAATGGTCGGATGGAGATAAAATGTACGAGACACATTTCAAGCACAATTCTAAATTTATTTTTGTAAAAGGAAAATGTGAGTTGTTATCAGAGCAAGCATTCAAGAAGATAAAAATGGCGAATCAGAGAAGAAAATATCCCAATATATTTGAATATTACTCATCTTATTGAATTGATATACTTCATGAAATTACAATGGAAGAGAAGGAATGCTGTCCTTATACATGACAACAAACCAGCCAACTACCAGAGAAACTGAAATAACAGAAAATAACAATAAAAGATAAATACAAGTAATTGAAAACGAATTATTGAGAGAAAATGGAAATATTTTTGTAAGTTAATATGTTAGACTCAAGTCTAACATTTTTAACTTAGGTCAAACTCGGATCTTACAAAATTTAGTGATGCTTATTCCCACCACTATCAGCGAGTCGCTGCCAGTGGCACCTCTAGTGAGATGGCGAAATTCTTAGAAATAATAATAGGGTTTTGCTAACCATGTCCTAAGGGCGTTGATTAAGGAATCCATTAATAGAAATTATGTCTTGAAAATGTAAGTTTTTACTTTTATCTTAACAATAAACATAACTTTTTATTACAAAGTTACTTATTTTAGTACTTTAACCAAATTGACATTCTCCATAATAATATTGTTACTTAGTCGAAGGAATTCAATTCCCTAAAATTTCATACAAGTCATTAGAAATAGTAATGAACTAATGATGCTAACTTCTAAACACGTTGCTACACTACACGAGTTTGAGTGGTCCCATGCAAATCTTTTAGTTTGTTCAATATAGATCTAGTGATATTTTGTTTTCAATTGTGGCTAGCTGTGGCCTTCATAATGATATATAATTGAAAGCAAGGTAAGAAGTTGATAAATTTTCAAGCCAAATAGCCAATTTTATCAAATATTAAATAAAACATTTCAAGAATTTTATATAAAAAAAAGAAGTTTAATACTACATTTCAATATATTTACACGTCTAATCTTATACTATACTAATACTAACATATTAGGTACTTTAGTAACATTAATTCCCAGTGAGATAGAGTGGCTGCTATGCTGTCCTTTGCTGGTCCAATCCAAGTTGCAACGTGACTATATATTTGAATGTTACTTCTAGTTATTAATAGACCATAAACGCATGCGTATGAATCTGATCAAGATGATTGTGGCTACTGGTTAAGGTAGGATTTGAGGTCCTCACATGCATAAAGTACAAAGCTGATACCAATTATTCAAATCAAAGTTTTTAATTTATTGCTGTGGGGAAACTTTGTGACTAAAAAGAGGTCTACTATTGTATTGGTCCATGGCTCTTTCACTCCTCAATAATACAAGAAACGACAATCACTAAACTATCCTTGAATATACGGTGGTCCAATATACCGTACACTATTTAGTAGTATTGACTAATATTCTATTTCAATTGGAATCAAGATGAAATCTCAATTGAACTAATTATGCATCTACACAAACAACTCAATTAGTCACTTATAGTTTTGGTAGCACCTGACACTTTTGATCTAAGACATATTTGGTGCCTATGTCGTGTCTAGTGCACCAACAATGCGACAACAAAAACATGATTTCCTTTAAATGTGTGATGTGTCAATGACAATGTTGTGTTTGTATTGATGCTTCATAGCTTATAACATAAACGTTTATCATATAAGTGTTTATGTATAAGTTATTTCTATGATAAAAAAAATAAAGTTAAATTGTTTTCATAAAAGTCATACAGTTTTCGTAAACTAGTTGAGAAACTTTAGAAATCAGCTGAAAGTAGTTTGTGAACAAGCTACAACAAGTTGTTTCAATAAGCTCACTCAAACAATATCATAAGTGTTTATTCTGGTAGGTAAACTCAAGTAAATCCAAACAGGCCTAAAACATCAAATAGAAATAATCCAGAAGCACATAATAGTAATAATAAAAATATTAATAAACAATTATACACTAAGAATTCTTTTAATCCCCGGATCAAGAATGATCTCAAGGTGCTGATTCAGAAGCAATAAAATCTTTGTGATAATATAATTCCCAACATATAAACATATCCACAAGAATCTTCCATCACATTCTCTTGTCTGTTCAGTGCTGAATCAGACCCCATATGATCTATAAGAATCATCCACATAACAAAACACTCAGAAAACTTCAAAAATAAAATCCTACATTAAGAAATAAAGCTAAACTCCTTGCATAGACTAACAAAACCAATTTATTAGAGATTATAGAAAATAATAGAGAGATAAACAAAGAGGCAAATTGAGTGGATTACAGCTAACTGGGACCCTTTGCTTGAACTTGAAGCTGAAACTAAAACATGACAGCTTCAATCCAAATATTGTTGTTTAGTAAGAAATTACATATGCAGAAAAAACCAGCACAAAATAATTAACATGCCTCGTCTGGAAAATTAACAAGAACACTTACTTAATCATCTGTATGAGAAAACACATAAATACACCCCAATTAAATTAAATAGGCTAATTAATCATCTATGGACAATAACAGTAAACTAGCACATGTTGGTGTTACTTTTTCATCTTGTTTTTTTGGTATCAAGGTTTGATATCAGAATCATCCCAATAAGGATTCTTTAGATCAGTTGAGACCAATGAATCAATGTCTTCCCAATTCCAATACTTTGAACTTTCCATGCCACCACTTGTTGATGCTGCTGGTATCTCCCATGGCTTTGTGTTAGTGCAGCCAGTGCTTGGAATTATTGGTTCCTCCATTGTTTTGAACTCCTCTCCATAGTAATAAACATTGGATGATGAACAAGTAGTTGTGTCAAAAGAGCTTGATGTTGAAAAGGGAAATAGCATGGTTTGATTTTGATGAGGAAACATGCCATTAACATTACCATTACCATTACCAATACCAAAATCTTTGTTTTCTGATAAGTTATTCATCATATTCTGTTGTAGAAGCAAAGATGGTGGATGAATTAGAGCTTGATATAGAGATGAAGGAATGCTTTTTTGATCACCAACTTGAAGAGGTGTTTGAATTGCCATGTTGCTATTCATATTTGTAATAGAGGTGGTGCAAGTAGTAGTAGTTATGGTGGTGGAAGAAGTAACTGGTATGGTTGGTTTTTTGATCCTCTTATTCTTTCTGCCACCACCAACAGGAACATTGCGTAGAGTTCCACCTTTAGTCCAGTGTCTTTTACAAGCTCTACAGAAATGACGAGGTTGAGACTTGTTGTAATTGTTGTAGTAACAAAACTTTGTGTTTGTTGAATCACATCTTGGACAATTCAAATGTTCTGCTTGTTGCTGAGTTTGTTGCTGTTGTTGTTTTCTCATTAGATTATGAGGCTTTGGAAGTTCCAAATCTTGAGATTCTAATAAGGTTTGTTTCCAATCAAGTCCACTGCTAGAAATAACCTGTTTAGAACTCAAACCCATGTCTTAAATTCAACTCTTTAAAAGTACTAATTAACCAAAAAAAACAAATAAGAACAAACCATGAAAAGAAGAAGAAAATAGAAAAAAGTTTATCCCTTTGATTGAGGATGTGATTGTTGGTTATAGTCCAAAAGGTGTGGAAGTTGGAGTGGTTTTGAAGGTGAGAAGAAGTGAGTTTATGATCTATTTGATGTTTATATCTAATACCTATTTATGATCTTATCTATCTGTTAATTAAAAAAAGGAGTAATTATTAATTATAAACAAGATGAGATGAGCTAAAACTAGTTGAGATTGTGTGTGATGTGAAGGGTTTTGATTCATGTTTGTGGGGGTGTATAATGTAGCAGACGGCGCAATCCTATGGAATTTAATGCAGACTATGGTTCTAACAACCTAGGAGAGTCTTTCTTCTAGCACAAGTATTATATTATAAAATTATTATTATTTTTAGAGAAAGAGAGAGGAATACTTAACCCTTAAGGTGAAGGTGAGTGGTTAACACGTGGAATATTTTAGACCACTGATAGTGCTGTATGTGTTTTGGTTGTAAAATGGACGTAGATGTTGCATGATGCTATTTTGTGGTATGCTATTATAATTTGATTAGAAGGGGACTTGGCCAGGCCACCAATACAAATACAAAGTTGACAAGGAAATTTAAAAGATGCTAGGCAAGTACATTTTCTTTGGTTTCTCACATTCTAAGAATTTGGACTATTAATCACTTTTTTAAGTCGGTTATCACTTATAAACATATTTTTAAGTCTTATTTTATCTAATATGAAACTTTTGACACTCTCTTCTTATGCTCAGACATGAATTTGTAGAGCATGATGTGAGTGACTCAATTGTGGCGACTTTATAATAAGTGCTCTAACAAATTTTGGTTAGACTTTGATGTCATCATAGAATTTAGGTTGAGATAACTCAACCTTTATAAAATCAGTTTGTAAGGTGATAACTACTTTGTTTATAAACATGTTTTCAAACTTCATCTCATCTTATGTGAGACTCTTAATACTCTCTCTTAAAATTTTATCTTATCTAATATGAGACTCTTGACACTCTTTTAAATTTAGAATTGGATTTATAGAGCATGACGCAAATGCCTCAATTATGGTGACCTTATAGCAAGTGCTCCAACAAATTTTGATTAGACTTTGATGTTATCTTAGAATTTATGTTAACATAACTCAACCCTTATAAAATTAATTTGTTAAGTGAGAACTACTTTGTTTATAAACATATTTTCAGACTTAATCTCATTATGTGAGACTTTTAACACATATTTATTTATGATATGAGATAATCATGTTTTACATTCAGACACTAAATGCAGACATCAATTAGGATTCAATCCTTCGTTGGCAAGTAGTCAAGTACAGGATGGTCCATATGGGCTAAATTTGTTTGTGTAAATTGATTGTCATTAGGGGTAAGGGGAGGGGGTGGTAAGTAGGGCCAAAGGTTCTTAGCAGTAAGGTTAAGAACAGTTGGCAGACGCATGATGATGCCTAGTGGGACACAAGGGAAATTAAGGTTAATTAGTACTTAATAGAGGGGTGGTGATTTAATATAGTCTCTAATTATGTCATGTGATTAGATGTGACCAAGTTGGCTTAGGGATATATATCTATGTGATGCATGCATGTTTTCAAAGTCCGTGGATGCGTGTGATTTTTGCTCTATTATATACGCACCCATACATATATTGGCTAGAGCTTATATGTGGGATGTGGTCCTCATATAGAACATAGAGGATGATTAATTGAAGCTCTACCAATTATTTTGATTAGTGAAGGATAACTACCTAAACATACCGTGATGGTCAGAAACAGCAAAGGATTAGTACTATTCACAGTAAAAAAATATATTTGAACCTTGAAATGCCTTTAAAATAGGAGATTACTGTGGAAACCTTTTTACATTGATCGTAAGCGATAAGCCTTAAAACGAAAAGATTTTTTTAAATCAAATATTTTCACATGTGCAATTGTGAAGATTAATTTCTTAAAACATGTTAGACTATATAAACAACAAAAACATTTCTCCGAAATTGTTAACATCAGTGTATTTTTATGACTAGAATTCTAACTCAAAATTAATGGTTAAATTAAAAGAGAATCGTGTAAGTTCATGTAGAACTTTTAGATCTCATAATGATCATTATTTTACATTATGCATTCCACGCAGTTAAAAAAAATATTTCCTCTGAAAAAAAAACATCTATTTTCTAGTTATTGAGAGGGTCTTCATTATTTCTTCTCAAAAAAAAAAAAAAAGAAAGGGTCACC
>Ga0228711_1003388_pt1 | contig 24687 bp, 13 predicted proteins | sample MedpolnodulmetaG_2_FD_177996 | JGI IMG/M metagenome (GOLD analysis project Ga0228711, IMG submission 177996) | Root nodule microbial communities from Medicago polymorpha collected in Santa Monica, California, United States - brown nodules | ecosystem: Host-associated > Plants > Roots > Nodule... | reverse complement strand
TAATTTTTTATGATTTTGTTGAATAATGAATTATGAATTATTGATGAGATGATGATTATGTTGTTAAGTTGATTTATATGTTGCATGATTTATTATGCTTTTAATTATTGAATTGTGATCTCACCCATTCTGTTGGAATTGCCACCTTGTGGGCAAGTGCAGATTTCCAGGACTAGCTGTTGATGTGAGTGGACTCCTCACGTGTCTAGGTGCTCTGATACGTAACGGGGCGAGTTTTGATTATTGGATTTTCCTTGTTACGTATTAGTTTATGATTTTTTGTTGAAAAACAATTATGTTGATTTTAATTACTATTATGAACCACGTTGAGGCCTTAATGCCAAACTTTGATGGAACAATTGTTGAATAAATATTGTTATATTTTTCCGCTGCGATTTCAGTGAATATTGTTGACAGGATTGATTTAAATAAATAGAAATTTTTCTATTTATTATTTGAATGAATAGAAGCGTAATACTCCGCTTTATGATGTTACTCTGATTTATCTCTTAAATTGCGGTTTTTGGGAAACGGGGTGTTACATAAAACATGCAATTAGAGTCTAGTTCAAATATTCACAATCGTCAACAAAAATCCACCAATGTACATATACACCAATCCACATAATCACAACACTCACCAAAATTCACCAATGCACAAATTCACCAAGTCACATATTCAATTATGAGACGGCTCATCAACTATTCAAATGCATGCAATGTTCTAGACTCTTCTAGATGCATGTGGTACCAAAGTTTGGATATTGGAGGTAATATTACCGAATAATCCACCCATCATCGTGATTCCCATCTTCGTGATTACATACTCAATGAATGCATGGACTTCAAGTAATGACTCGACAATGCATAACTAAAGACTCATCATCATTATATAATTTAGACCATTATATAATATATACCCCATCTTCATGATTAACACCTCATTTGTATCGTCAAGTAATTACAATCCATACATAACAAATCATCATCATCATAATCAACACCAAAACATAATCATGTTTATCACCAAATCATTAAATTAAAATCACCAAAGAGCTATCATCAATAACTATCACCTCAAAGAAATAACAAGGTTTCACATTTCACCTATCAGACAAATATCTATCCACATTATGATATACATCATATCAAACACCCAAGCATAATCAATTCATTCACATTCTATCATATTAAAATGAATTCAAAGTCTTTTACAAGTTATCCAACCATAAAGTATCAATTTGATAAAGTCCGTCTATTGTTCACAACTTGAAAACAATTCTAGAAATTCAACCAAAACTAAGCAAACACGTTCAATTGCCTTATCAAAGCATATGAACCACTCACATATGTTCATAGTAGCTTAGGCATATGAGTATCCTAGGCCAATTCCAAGAAATCACAAAATCACGCCAAGTTCGTCTCATTTTCACAAAAACGACAATTTTGACATTTTCAAAACAAGACATCGTATTTCAAGTATGTAAACCTTCAATTCAATCCTAATCTATCATATCATCATGCATATAGGCCATTCACAAACAATCAAGTCATAATCAAAGTTTCACCAAAGTTCATTTGTGAAAATCCTAAGTTTTCGTCTATTTTGCCCTTTTATGGAAAACCAGGTTTCATGCTATTATGATTTTCCACCAAACTTACATGCTTCATCTAAGTTCATTGAAACAGTATACAAGTCATGCAATCACATTTGTTCATAAAAAGTCCATTTTTCGATTATTTCCGAAAACCGATCTCGTCTCAAATTCAAGTTTCTTATCATTTAAGAAATTCAAAATGAGACCAAGCAAACCATGTTCCAGCAGGAATATGAATCAAAACAGCAAAATAACACATCATTTTCAACTCAAACACCTCAAGTTCAATCGCCAAAACATAATTTATTTCACGTAATAACTTAAAACGACATTTTAGCTCAAAAACTCATTTTCTCCCATTCAATTCCACCTAAAACATTTCTCAAACCATCAACACATTCATATTCCCAAATCCATAAATACATACTCAATTATTCACTCTAAAGACTTCATTAAACCCAATATTAATTTTGAGAAAGTTACATGGTTCATAGAAAAATTTGTGCATAAATTTCATAAAAATTTACTATGACCTACGTATAGTAATTTGACCATAACTCAAGTTCTAAAAATCATTTTGAAGTCAAACCAATGCCATTAAAAAGGTAACATCCATACCTACAACTTTAATGTTTACACCTAAGGCCAATTCTGCACCGATCAATACCAGATTTCATTTCAAATTTGGGGGCAGAGATGAAAATTCAAAAAAAGCAACTTAACTTATTCAAACTTAACATTCATTCAAAATCATCACAATCAACAACAAAACACCCAATCTATGAATTGACATTATCAACAACACCCAACAACAATCATATCACACAACCATGAATTCATTCACAATTCAACAACAACAACATCACATTTCACCAATTTGAGCAAAAACAATAAAGTACTCATATGTATACAACTTAAGCATGTAAATTCAACAACAATCATATCACACAATCGTGAATTCCTTCACAATTCAACAACAACAACATCACATTTCACCAATTTGAGCAAAAACAACAAAGTACCCATATGTATACAACTTAAGCATGTAAATTCAACATCAAGAACTTAATCATCATCAAATTCACATACCCTAACATAACATCAAAATAAGAGCACGAAATTCACCAATTAAATTCACAATAATCACTTTTCACAATTAAGCACTTATGAATTTAAGTAGAAAAAAGATTATAACATAAAAGTTATGAACGAAAACTACCCCCCTTACCTCAAACCTTCAAGAATTAGAATCCTAGCCTCACTCTTGCTCCAAAGCTCCAATCCAAGCTTTCTCTCTCTAGATCTTCTTCTAACCCTTTTTCTCCTCCTCTAACTCTTTCTCTCTCTACCTCTCTCAAAAGTTATGTGAAAATGAACAAATGATTCTATGTGAACTAATTTCCTCAAACTTAGAGTTTAAATAGGCTCCCCACTATTGGGTTTAACCATTAATGTCTTAATGGGCTCAAAACACTCATTAACCAATTCGCAACGTTTCTAACATCTCACGGTAAAAATAACGAATAGCTACCAGCTCTTAACTAATTATGATAATACACTAGTAACTTAGTAAAAATAATGGTTCCCACTTGAAACACTAAAAGAATAATCCTTACAGTAAAATTACTAATTTACCCTTGGTCACACAAAGACCAAAATACTCCTATGTCCAAGATGACTAAAATACTATTCTAACACCGAATTCTAATAATCTCAACCAAAATACACACAGACGCAATTAATCACGTAAAAGCACTTATAAAAACAATTAAAATAAATCTAACAAAAATCAGGTTGTTACAGCTGCTCATGCGTCGGAACTGCTGGATGGACACTCGTTGGAGTGGTTCCCCTCCGTGTAGGAGAAAGAGAAGGAGAGACCGTTTGTCCATCACGGTTAGGGCGTTGGACTAGGCTCTGGAGGCGTAGTGGAGCCCTGTTGGCTGCCATGGTTTTTATATGAAAAGCTTTGGTTTTTTGTTGGTAAAAAATAGGGATAGCTTGTTATTTCCCATAGACGGCGCCACTGATCGTACCTGATCATAAGATGGCTGTCGGTGCGTCTTTAATACAACGGTTGTAAGGTGGTGTAGAACTTCCGTTGAGCGTTGGAACAAAGAGGGGTGTGTACCTGCAGACACTCTGACGCTCAAGTCAGTAGAGGTTCAAAATGGGGGTTTTATAGTGAAAGAGATTCTACCTTGGAGGCTGCGAGGAGGCTTCTATTTATAGAGACGGGTGAATGTAGAGCCGTTGTAATGACACATGTGTGTCCGACCATTTCGAAATTGCGGGAAGTGTAACCGCCGATGAGATATTCACGGGAACGTGGGAAAGAGATGTTACAGTTCGTTTGAACTGGTCTCAGTTGGTCCCTTATGTTTATTTTAGTTTTCAAGTTGGTCCCTTATGTTTTAAAAGTTTCAAGTTGGTCCCTTACGTTTTAAAAGTTTCAAGTTGGTCCAAAACGTTACTCCTGTTAGAATAAATTAGTCCCTTCAGTCACATAACAGTTAAAGATTCGGGTTGAGAATATGGGTGATGGAACTTAACTTATTTAGAAAATCAGTTTTAAAACATTATTTTAATTTTTTTTTTATTAAACTCAATATCATGTCGCGTAATGGACTAACTTATTCCAATATGAGTAACATTTTGGACCAACTTGAAACTTTTAAAATGTAAGGAACCAACTTGAAACTTTCAAAACATAAGGGACCAAATTGAAAACTAAAATAAACATAAGGGATTAAACATGCAATTAAGCCTTTTTTTTTTAGTTTTAGTTTGATTCCATCCATGACTATTTACACTTCTTTAAAGTATAATAGCAAGTTTCTTTTGATGCTTCACACAATTAGTTAACCTTTCTAATATTTTGATTTAGTTTATTTCATTGATATTTTGTAATTAAAGTTATTTGATTGAGAGTAAATAGATAATTACCCCCCTGAAATTGTAAGTTTCGTCAATTACCTCCCTGAAATTAACAAAACTTCAATTATCTCCTGATGTTTTGCACTTATGTGCAAAATGCCTTCCGAACTTGAAAATTTATATATTTTTTTCTTATCCTTGACTCAAGATATTAAAGGCAAACAATTGAATCAAACATATGAAATTGAAGATATGTAAATATATGCCTTGGTATGATGTGGTATTAACAACATAAGATTGACGTTAACAATCACAATTTACAATAGGTTAGTTTCTTTCATGTTAGTTTTGTCATTAACAATTGCAAATCATACATGGTTGCAGAAATGGACATGAATGTAATATATGTATGTTTATTACTCAAGCCTCAGAACTTCTACATTGTTGTTTCATGCTTTAGTTCTCATATTCTGCATTGTGCATCTATGTATGAAAGTCTAGTTCCTTGCAACAAAAAGTAGTATTAATCATGAAATTGAAAAGTAACATGTCAATTAAATACAAAAAAAGATAGTCTTTTAAACATAACAACGAAACTGTATTGAATTGCTTTGCAAGGAAACTCTAACATGAAGTAGAATTGTAAGAAAAAACATATTAATAAAACTGAATCAATCTTTAAGCCACAATTTTTTGCTTCAAAAAATGAAGTAATGTTTTAAGGCATAGCAGGCATGTCTTTATGCCATGAATCAAGTGGCTTACCAATTGAATAAACCAATTACAATCAACAGCATTTCTACCATTAAAAACAAATGATGGTTTTTTCATATTATCATAAATCTTTTGATAATCAAGTTTCTTATACTCATCCCATACATTTAAAACACAAACACCATATGAATCACCAAGTAGCCCTTTACACACGTTGATATCTTTTGAGTTAAGGATAAGGAAAAAAATATATAAATTTTTAATTTCGGGGGTATTTTACACATAAGTGCAAAACTTCAGGGGGGTATTTGCAAAACGTTATGTTGACTAACAGAAGAATTTGACGGAGGGGGTTAATTGATTAACGTTGTGCAATTTCATGGGGTAATTGAAGTTTTGTTTATTTCAGGGGGGTAATTGACGAAACTTACAATTTCAGGGGGGTAATTGCCTATTTACTCTTTTTTTATTAAAACATCACAATGTATAGTAATAAGAATTATAGAATTATATGTACACATTATTTATTTATAATTTTATAATAAAAATATTTATTATAATTCGATGATTTTAATGACAATACACTACTAAAACTTTAATAAAAAATACTTAAATATGTCTCATTAACTTTACATCATTATACAAAAATAAATTATTTATTAAATTGTAAATTACCTTATAAAATATTACAATTCTTTTGAAAGTGGATATTTCTTTTAAACATAAGACATGTTAGATGCTCGAGAGAGAGTCCTTATATAACTGTCAGTTACCTAATAGATGTCCATTTTTTCATCCTCGAATGGGGTCCTTAACAAGGACCAAGGAGAGGTCCTTATTAAGTAAAGGAACCCCTCAAAGTTATCATAAATATGCTCTTAAATACTTTAATTATCATAAAAAAAAAAAAACAAGTAAATACTTTAATTTGATTTTGTCAACTTAATTTGGGTGCATAAAAAGTTAATCTTCCTTTTATTTTTAATTGTAAGATCATTTATAAAACAAAAAGTTTTGTCATTAAGTATAAGATTATCTACAAATTTTTGAATGTATTTATTACTCTTTTTTCAAGTATATCATTTATTAATACTATCAATGTATTTCAGAATATGATAAGTTAACATTAAATATATTTATGCACAAAGGACAATTTGGTAATTTTCTTGAAGAAGGTAAAATAGAATATATTACTGAAAGCCTGAAAATTTCAGCATAAGGAGTGTCGAAATCCCAGCTTAAAAGTATCAATTACAACCAAAAACAAACGGGGAACAAAAAAACATGACCATAAACCCTGTTACATAATAATTCCCAAGTAAGGTAAAAGATTTAACCACCATGAATGGTAGGAGAAAACAAAACTAGGACGATTCGCTTTCAGCCACCGGTAAGATTGAAGCTTAACTTTATCTAGCAATTGATTAATCGAAGCTCCAGTTTGGGGAAAAACCAGAACATTCCTTTTAAGCCAAATCACCCACACACAAGATAAACATATAAGATTAAAAGTTGAGTGATTGTTTTTTGAGAAGCCTCCTAAGGACAATTTGGTAATAGTTAGAGGTGTTCAAAATCGTACCAACCATCGTAACCGAACCAACCCAAATTTAAATCACAAAAAATCCGCATTTTGTTCGGATGTATTCAAATCATTTTCTTAGTCAACCACATGGTCTAGTTTGGTTTGCGGTTTTATTTTACCAACCGAACCAAACCAAAGCAAACCGCAACATAAGAAAAACACTAGTTAAATATATATCACATAGATCAATACTTATACAAACCTCACTGGAATTTATTATAAAATGACAAAATCTTAGTCTTGTGCATTTCTCACAGAATATGATTACTTTTTGACCAAATTTTTAATTTGGTTTATGTTGTTGAGAACATTGTTGGATTGAAAATAAAATTGTAATGTTGGATGAAATTTAAAACATTTTTGAAAATATTGTTAAAAATATGTTGTGTTTTAAATTTTAATTTGACTTTAAAGTTGGAAACAAAAAATTGTATAGTCTTGAAATAACTACACCAACCGATCCAACCCAATTCACATTGGTTTGGTTTGGTCAAAATTTTATTTTAAAAGTCAATGAACCAAATCAAACCGCATGTGTGTGTTTATATATATATAATTGCGCATAAGATAAATTTTCTTCTTCTAACTAGATTTTTTTTCATGCACATGAGTCGAAAATCGAATCTTTGACGACATATTTAATAAATGGAGAATGTTAACCAGTGCCCTAAGGGCAATGGTCAAGCAACCAAAATAAGTAAATTTTTAATAAAAAAATATTGTATTTATTACTTGGTCAACTGTAACAGTTTACTTTTTCAAGATAAAATTTTTATTTATGGATTCCTTAATCATTGCCTTTAAGACACTTGTTAACAGGACCTTCATAAATTCAAATCTCTTACATTCTAGACAAATTCATTGTTGGTTGTCTTTTCAATATTACATCCTACTATATTGATTCTTAATTTATTTCAATAGAAGAGAAAAGTTTTTTTTTTTGAGAGAATAAAAGAGAAAAGTTTAAAATTATAAATTTATAAAACAATAAATATATGAAGACATGGGAGAAAAGACGACAGACAATTAACAACCACTACCTTTGACCTGATGATTGGACATGCAAGGATATGTAGTTATATAGGAAGATATCCACTAGAATACAAACAACCTCGTGTAAGTATAAATTCTCTTCCTCCAATCTCCATGACATCGATAATTGTCAATGTCAACATAACATCGCACATCAAATCAAATCAAACCTACTAGTATATCTCTTTCTCCCCTTCACATCTAAATTAACGTGTCAATTAATGAGATTTCAAAACCCTTAGCAACTTGGTTCGGTTTGGTATATGCTCTGTTTTGAAGTGTGCCTACCTTTATATATGTTGCTTAACCTCTAGGTATCTGCATGCAGACCTAGCTAGCAAGTATATGTATATCATTGACGTAGTTATTTCAGATATTGCAGGACGAGCTTCCGGATTTCACGGTTGGCAAGCGTTGCCGTGCGCCTCTCTTTGCATGTCAGATTGCTTAAAACTGCTGCTCACAGCTCACCCTTACCTATGTCATGTGATTCTTGATTTTCCTCTCCTTTCCTATAACACTCCTTTCTAATGATGCAATGATTTTGATGGCGGAAAAGTCACCCCGGTTTTAATGCGTTTATTGGTATTTATAAAAAAGATTGATAAATAAGATAAGTCAGGATCCGTTGACATCTGGTGTCAACGGTTTCGTTGACACCAAATCTCAACCATTCATTTTGTTTAATCAAATGCTAATTACAATGCCATGTTTGTATTTATTGTGTATCATTTCTTTCAATCACACACTATTATTAAAATAATTGCATATGAATGCTCCATATCTGAACAATTAATTTTGTCAAAAAAGAAACTGAATAATTAAAAAAATTACTAATTTAATTTGAATGCTCCATGACTGCATCATTGAAGCTAGTAATTTCACATGATCATCTTTAATAATTTCGATCACATACTGATATTGTTTCCGGTCACTAAACTTAATTTGAATGAATCGTCATGCCTCGACCTTTGCATCTTCATTTGCTCATGGCTAATTGCTCACATGGATCAGAACTTTTTTAGATGTTTAGGTAAAATTTATTGAATTGATTGCATTTAGATGAAGGTAGTAAATCTATGGGTACTTTTTTATGTTTTTGTTTCGATTGTAGAGATTTTAGTTTTGGAAAACATACATATATAAATAAAAAAGCAATTGAAGGATCTGGATGCATAATAGATCAAATCAAAAGTTGTGGTTCTGGTTAAATGAAAAAACCCATTAAATTAAGTAGAACTGATTGGTATGAATCACATGAAAATCATAAGAAAGGATCTGATCGATGATTGTGTAGTTGCGATTAGTGAGAAGACACATTTTTGCATTGTTGTTGTTTAATGATTGTATAGGAAACTCTGTAGAGAACACACACCTCAGTTAATTGAGAAACAAGCGAATATCCATTTTCTTTTTCGAATGTGTAACGTGTAGACACAATAGTTCCTCAGTGCATCAAAATTGCAAAATAGTATTTGATTGTGCACTCCGTTATTTAAAGTAGTTCACGACGTTGACATATCTCTTCAATGTAGACAATAACTCTTTTCTTATAGGGATTGAAATGACCCGTAAGTAAAGTTATGCATGATTTTTAAAGAATAGTTAGTTGTACTAATTTCAATGGTAAAATGGATTTTATTTATGAATGTATTCACTATTAATAATAGTTAGGAAATAAGTACATTAAAAGTTTTACTTACAAAAATTTATTTTTATCTTATTAAAACACAAATGAGTTGTTTATATATTTAAAAATATATAACATTGATTAAGTAATTGGACTCAAGTGGTCAATGAGTTTTACCAAAGACGAATAATTCAGAAGAACCTGAGTTTGACTTCTTGATGGAACACTTATTAATCATTACTCGTATTCACATCGAACTCCAAATTACCAAAACCTTAAGAATGAGAGGTTTTTGATTGTTACTCTGCGTGGGGAACACTATAATTATATTCTAGAGGTCTCAATCCAACAATTAGACAGAGTAAATGTGGTGCAATGCGTTTGGACTACATTGGATATTAGAATAAAATATAGATTTTAGAATGAAATGAGAAAATTGTTGTTCACACCTAGAAGGCTAAAAAACACCAGTAAAAGACCTAAATACCCCTCGCAAATAACTGCCGTAGGTTAGGACTTTTTCGGTAGTTAGCTGCTATCGGTTTTTTGAATTCCTCGACAGTTAACTACTGATACACTCTTAGATAGTGATAACAGCAACCTGCTACCCCTACTCACTATTTCATCAACTTTTCTTTCCCTCTTCAATCTATACGCCCAAATCAAATAATTTTTTCCACAATCTTTGTCCAAAATCATTGAAGCATCAGTCCTAGGAGGTTTCAACACACTTTTGACGTAAAAAAATAGGTATTGGTTATTTTAATCGGTTTATTTTTGTGTATTTTTTTGTCAGTTTTTGCAAAATGACTGACATGCACGTATCTGCACTTAAGTGCCGAAGTATGGGGGCATCGGCAGTTAACTGCCGATGGAAGCAGATGAAGATGAAGACATGTGGAAAACGGTGAGCTTTGTGGCCCTGACTTATTCGTGACGATAGCAACGTAGGATTTATGTTTAGGCATATGGTTGAAGATAATATATTATATCTTTGTGTTCGTTCCGTCTGCATGTGCGCAAAATGTCATTAGAGATTTTATGTAATGATATGTAATGTGTTGTTTAATTTCAAACACTCTTTAATTTTTTGTTGAATTTCAAACATTCGTGTAATTTTAACGAAATGTCGGATTGATTTAATTTTGGTCAATTGTTAAAGATTATGTGTTGTTCTTGTTTATGACTAATTATAAATGGTGTATGAGTTGTATTGCCTCTGGAATTGATGTGGTTGAATTACAAGTAATACATAGGCCAAAACGGCTTGAAAACCATGTTGCAGAACCTGTCGTCTGCACAATTGAACGCATCGGCAGTTAACTGCCGATGGAACCTCGGTAGTTAACTGCCGCCGGTTCATACCATCGGTATTTAACTACCAAAGGGTCATTTTGGTCATTTACAAGTGTGTGTTTTTTTAGCCTTATTTGAAGTGTCAACAACAATTTTCATGAAATGATGCTAGCAAATGTGGTATATAAAGAGCATTCTCTTGTTTTGTAAACGTTTTGGGCTCCATTTCAAAAATTTCAATATGGGCCGTAAAATTTTCCATTTCAAAACTTAAGAATATGAAAATTGCTCTTTAGGCTCCTAGTGTTACTCACATGCACCTCCAACTTACGAAAATATCCCAACAACAATTAACTATGGTTTTCTATAAAACAATAGTTAAAAACCGATCCTAAGAATGGCAATCAACTGTCGTTGGCTGGAATTGTAGTTAGCAATGAGTTACAGGAAAAAATCGTAGTCCTGTAGCATAAACTCATATTTATGTGTATAATTTAGGCACTACATAGACAAACAGTGGTTCATACCTTAAAATTAACATTCATTCATTCATAAAATTAGACACAAACAATCATTAATTCATGCATTCATTCATAAAGTTAGATTGAGAAATCTTAAACGATATTTGACCTATTGAAAGTTGCCATTCCTGAATCCCCCTGTATTCGCCCTTCCTAATTTTGAGGATGAATTTGTATTGGAAACAAATGCTTACGTGGTTGGTGTATGAGTGGTATTGAATCAAAGGGAAGCTTCAATTTATACTTTAGTAAACACAATTATCGTGCACGAACTTTGTACCATCACTTCCGCTGTAAAATAATGGCATACTGCTTACTCGAAAGAAAGTTAACCATTCATACAAATCAAAGTAGCCTTATACATATCACAATGTCTATTTCTTATCATTTATCATTAGAAAATTAAAATAAGTTTCTCCTTGACCTGGATCTACAAAGGTTGACTATGCAAGTCCATCAAGATTCTACCACTTGTTGGGTCATGATGGGAGCCAGTAGAACCGCCCACATTGAGGTTAGAACAACCACATTAGTGAGAGAGACACCACACTCTTACCCAAAACCTTAAGGCTATAGGTTTATGGGTCCTCCCACTTATAAAGCGTTCAACATTCACTTTTCTATCCGATGTGAGACATATAACTCAAGTGTGAGTCCATCAATTCATCGTGCTCCCCTCCTCCAGCGGAAGCTCTTACTTGCTTGTATCATCGTTGCTACTTTCTCTGCAACGAACCGACACAAGGAGCTTGTACCGCCGTTGCTTCTTTCTCCACAACGGACTGACTGCCTCTGTCGTATCCTTCGTCGAATCGGGGCTCTGATACCATTGTTGGGTCATGAGGGGATCTTTGGGGATCGTCCGCATCTAGGCCAGAACAACCACATAAGTGAGATAGACACAACACTCGTACCCAAAACCTTAAGACTATATGTTTATGGGCCCTCTCACTTATAAAGTGTTCAACCTTCATTTTTTTATCCAATTGGTTTGTTGTGCATCTGAGAAGTGGTAAATCTATGGCTCGCGCCAATTCTTCCTCTTCACAATCATCTTCACAAACACCATTTTTACAAGCGACTACTCCGTCAGGAGATTTAAACGTGTCGACCGCCGTGGGGGCAACTATGGCTACACCTGTTTCGACAGAAATGGGAGTAACTGCTCCCACAACTGTTTTGACGTCCACACCAATGACACAGCCTGAAATGGGAACCTTTGTGCCCCCATACACTGCTGGTGTTCCTTTGTCCACCAGTGTCCTAGGTTCTCCTCTTCCTTCAGTCAAGCTTAGGCCTGATGATCGAAATATAGGTATGCAGAACCTGTCTAGAGAACAACCGTAGGGTATACCAACTTCGATGATGGCGAAAATACAAAATAGTGTGTCCGTATTTGCAGACCAGGCAAATCCTTTCACAGTTCACAACACACACAGTCCTTCCAGTTTTAACGTTTCTAGTTGAAACTCTCTACTAGCCTAAACCACTGATTCAATGAGATCATTAAGGCAACAGATGGATGAGAGTAATCAAGAAATGATTAATTTGTTAACACATCAAATTGGTACATTGTTTAATCTTTTTATACGGGATACAAACCGAAGTTACCAAGCCTTAGCCACACAAATGGAGAGAATAGAGAATTTGTTTGGTCCTCCACAACCTATTCAACAACCGGTTCTACAAGTACAAAACCCACAACCGTTACGGTTGATCCAACCAATGGTTCAGAGGCTACAACTTGTGCCTCAACTCCAACTTGTCGCAAGGTTTAAACTCCTCACTATAGCAAGGTTTAAACTTTTGCCAATGATAGAAAAATTACAATACCTTAAACTTTCGCCCAAACACACTCCCATTGTGTTGACTGTGAAGGTTTACTGATCTTACGAAAGCACCGGCTAGTTTGCATAAAGGTTTTATCAAATTGGCAACGGAAAAGGTAACACTTGCAAATGTTGGCTCACCTAAGAAAAATTCTTTTGAGCTTAATAACTGGGGATGTCAGGAAACATATGCTATATTCTAAAACTTAAAATGATAAGAGGCTCAATTGCACGTTGAATTACCGAGTCTATAACCATTCCTAGGGAGAAAAGAACAAGACATCACAGGTTTAACAATCGTGGTTGTTATTTTAATTCAATCAATACCCAAGGCATTCTTATGGAATCAAATAACATGTTATTTCTTAGCAGACAAAGATGTACTTAACTTTAGAAGAAAAAATACATGCTCTTTTCTAAATTGATACTTTCCTTGTGTTTCTGATTAAAAATAACAGTTCAATGAAAAAAATTAAAAAGAATGTTGTATACTTGTATTTAAAAAGAACATTAAATCAGCGACATGTCATTTTTTTAAATGAAGACAAGTAAAAAAAACACACTCCCATAGGGATAGAACATGGAAAAAGGAGTTTGTTTGCTTGAAAGAGTCAATAAATTCAATGATATTAAAATTGGTCCCAAAGACTTTAGTTCAACATTTATTTTCTATCATTGGCGAAAGTTTAAACCTTGCTATAGTGAGGGTTTAGGCTTTGTTTTTGGTGTTGACTTTGGTGTTGGTTAGTTTTGTGTTAGATTTTGTGGTAAACCTTAGTTGGATGTTGTCTTTATTGGTGTTTAATGTCCAAGGTGTATGGGTTTAATTTGGTTGTTCCGCCTACAAACGACACCCTTTGTTGTTTTTTATGTCTTGTCAGTCTCTGTTGGTCTTGAGCAGTTACTTGGTTATTAATAAATTTTGCCGTTCAAAAATATAATGAATAGACTTAAAATCAATAATCACCATTTTAAATAAATTACAAAGGCAAATACGTAAAAAGTTATCACATATAATAATAATTTATCATAATTTCACCAAGATTTAGCAGCGAGAAATTTGGGGTGTTACATCAAACTTCAGAAGAAGATAATAGTCTTATTGAGGTTACAAGGTAAGTATAAGAAGAATCATTAATCTATGAGATAATTTTACTACAAATCAAAGGAAAAAGGGCAAGAAAATTTAGGAAATTATTGTACAGGCCCTTATATCGGCCAAAAATCCCACTTTTAAAAGGTTTTATTATTGAAGACATGTAAGCGTGGTTATTTATACTTTGATTTTATTCACCACTTGATTGTTTAGTTTACCTTTTTCACACACATTAAAGTAATTAAAACTCTATGTTCTCGTTGTGAAAACAAAAATGTTTCAAGAATGGAGTAGGATGATGGTTTTTATGAAGAGCAAAAGGAAAATATAACTTTTTGACAATATTTAGTACAGTGGTGATATTTATTATCCGTCAATTTTAATTGTCATGTCTGTCATTATAACTTTTTATCATTATTAGAAAAATGACAAGTACTATAATAGAATATAATTATTCATTTATAATAAAATATTATTATAATCTAATTTTGATTGAAATTACAATCTTTATTTTGAAACTTATTTTATGAAAGTCATAATGACTATGTTTGCAGATATACTATTACAAGGACATTGAAAACTTGTAATCGTCAAACCTATCCAAGGTAACAACAGTAGTTTCCGTAACACACTGCAACATGAAAGCCCCTTGAATTACAATATTTGAGGCAGTTGGTGTTTGGATTACAATGTTCGATAATACCGCAATATCTTCCAATATTTGCACCTACTTTACAGAAAATTAAACATTGTTAGACACATCATCTAATATTCTGAATAAATATTTCATATTTCAAAGATATTATAGATTTTTCCATAAAACCCTACAACTTAAAGATAAAATGAATATGGAAGATTTGCTAACAAAAAATGAACAAGGAAGTTGGAAAATAAAGACTTAAAGATTACAATAAAAACATATTCATTTAAAAACATAACTGTCATATTCTACAAATGCAAATCATTTCGTAGAAAACATAACAAAGGTTTCATTGTGGAACTAAATTGTTACCTTCAATTAGAACTGAAGCAATGCATATAATTGCAAAGGTAAACATGAGAAGAGTCATGCGGGTTGCCATTATTTCTTGATAGCTTGTCAAGCAATAACACCTTAAAATAGGTGTCGTATCATTTTTCGGAGTTCAAGACTATTTGATTAGCGTTTGACTCACTAAATTATTTCACGACTGAACATTTTAATTTTTTAAGAAAAGGGGAGAAAAGTTCAAAGTACCCCATATTGAAAGATTTAGGGTTCGGGGGTTAGTTACATAAAGGTAAGGTGTTAGCACCCTTTATGTTTGTAGTATCCAACGGAAACCTCTTGATTTTATTTAAATAATGTGCTATAAACTTGCTTGCTTTAAAAATGAAATTTGAAATGATAAAAGAAAAAATAGACCTAGTTTATCTACAATTTTTATTGTTTGGAAGGACGAATGTCCTTTGCCTACGTACCCGTGAGGGATCAAAACCTCGTAGTTCGGGGTAGAAATTACCGTTTGATTGGTTTTGTATTTTTTAGTTTTGAAAAAAGTTTTAAAGTAAAAAGCCAAGTGGCAAAATTGAATTTCTTTGTATTTTTTATATTAAAAGGAAGATGACTAAAAGTATGATTAAATGGATTGAAATTTGATTAAGAAAGAAATAAAAAAAAAAAGGAATCACTAGATTTTGGATCAAGGTTTATTATGAAAACATTTTTGGTGATTTTTGGTTATTTGCATATTTTTGTTGTTTTTAAATATTAAATGAAAATTAAACTAATGGAGCAATACAAATAAAAGCGCGTGGATTTTTGTAGCGACGTTGGATCACCACAAAATTCCTAATCTAATTTTTGCATTTTGGATATATATAAAGCGGTAAAGAAATAAAACGACACACACGCACATTTTTCTCATTTATATTGTTTACATTGAACCTAGATACATTCTAATTGCTGGAAAATAAATGACGATAATTAAAATGTTAAATGATAATAATAAATAGAATTAAAATGAAACGCAAAAAAATGCTAAAAAGTAAAAAAATAAAAGAAACTAAGAGAGAGGGACAACCGAAGGGACAAAATTACCGAAGAGACAAAATTCCGAAGGGACTTTTTTTGAAGGGACAGAAAAAAGAGGGAGAAGAAAAGAATAGGTCGTCAACACAAGCTAAATGAGGGAGAAGAGAGAAAAGTTCTTTGACAACTCAAGAGAACTTTTGGTGTGTGAAATTGTAAAGGATGAGGGCTCTATTTATAGGTGAGGAAGTTGATGAAAGTGGAACATTGGTTTAATGGACTTTGATGGGGAATTGAATGAGATTGATGGTTTTGGAATGTGAAAGTTGACATGAGGAATCCTGACTATGAATGGTGGCGCGGTTGAGAATTTTTTTTTTTTGGACGTTGTGCATTTTATTTTTGGACTTATTCTAAGTAATTAATAAAAAGAAAAGAAAATAAGCTAAAATAAAACAAAATAAAAATAAAAAATAAAATAAAAACTTATAAAATAAAATAAAAATAAAAAAATAAAAAAATTAATAATAGAATAAAATAAAAAGCGGGCCCGAAATCGAACAAATAATGAGGCATTTTAAAATACCTCTCTGCCGAAATTTTCTTTGAAAAGTCAAAGACTAGTCAGGGTCAAAAGGCGCATGAATGTAGGGTCTTAGGTCAAAAATTGGGGTATGACAGATGCCCCTATTTAAGTTTCTTCGTCCGAAGATTTGAAGATGAAATCTTTGATTTGACGGGCCGATGAGACTTAAATACAGAGTACGCCATTTTTGACCTAAGATGCTATGAAATGCTTATGATGCATGTATGAATGCAAGACAACAAAGATGATTTGACTGGGACGAGAAACAACAACGAGATACTCAAATTCCTTAAAAAAAAGGGATCCGACTCCTCTAGGGGGAATGTAGTTTCATTGGGGAAAATGATTGTCTACCGTTGTATTGGTTTGGAATGATAGTTTAACGGAGACAAAAATTTTAGTGACACCTCTTGACCAGACACACTTGGGATGACACTTGTGAGGAAGTGGAAGGGTAGGTGCAAGCTGTTCATTGTTTAGGACTGACCACTTAAAACACGGTAAAAAGGTAAACTCAAGTTGTCCATTGTTTAGGACTGACAGCTTGAAACAAGATAAAAAAAGGTAAACTCAAGCGGTCCGTTGTCTAGGACTGGCAACTTGAAACAAGATAAAAAAAAGGTAAACTCAAGCGGTCCGTTGTATAGGACTGGCAACTTGAAACAAGATAAAAAAGGTAAACTCAAGCGGTTCGTTGTTTAGGATTGGCAGCTTGAAACAAGATAAAAAAGGTAAAGTCAAGTTGTCCGTAGTTTAGGACTGGTAGCTTGAAACAAGATAAAAAGGTAAACTCAAGCGGTTCGTTGTTTAGGACTGGTAGCTTGAAACAAGATAAAAAGGTAAACTCTAGCGGTCCGTTGTTTAGGATTGGTAGCTTGAAACAAGATAAAAAAAGGTAAACTCAAGCGGTCCGTTGTTTAGGACTGGAAGCTTGAAACAAGATAAAAAGGTAAACTCAAGCGGTCTGTTGTTTAGGACTGGTAGCTTGAAACAAGATAAAAAGGTAAACTCAAGTGGTCTGTTGTTTAGGGTTGGCAGCTTGAAACATGGCAGGTGGCATTTCTTGACCAGACACACTTGGAATGACACTTTTTGATAAGAGAAGAAAATTTGCAAACTATCTGTTTGGCTTATGAAAGTTTGCCGGAAATCCACCGGGTTTTGTAAAAGATTTCGCCAGAATTCACTGGATTTTGTAAAAGATTTCCACAAAATCCACTGGGCTTAGTACAAGATTTGCGAGAATCCACTCGGCTTTTGATAAAAATTTGCGAGAATCCACTCGGCTTTTGATAAGAGGTTTGCGAGAATCCACCCGACTTTTGATAAGGCTCGCAAGAATCCACTCGGCTTTTGATAAACATTTGCGAGAATCCACTCGGCTTGATAAAAGGTTTCATAAGAGTTCGCCAGAATCCACTGGGCTTCATAAAAAATTTGCCGAAATCCACCGGGCTTATAATGAGTGACATCTCTGGACCAGACACACTAGGGATGACACTTTTGATGACAAGAAGGTAAATGCAAGATGTTCCTTTGTAGAAACTTGTGGCTTGACACAATGATAAGTAGAGACCGAACTGTGGCGACACGACCGAAACAAGATTCTGGATGACTAATGCAATCATGTGTGAATTGATATCGCGTATATGTTGTGTATGCACATGTGAAAGTATTAATGTATGAATGTATGATTGTATGAATGTATGTACAAACACTCGTCAAACTTCTTTGGAGATGATATTATTGCAAACAAATCGAGCCATTGACGGGGTAAAACCCGGCACAAGGTGGCAACTGATGCCTCCTGGGGGAAAAAACCCATTGTTTAACCAAAAGTATGGAAGAAGTTGTCATTTGTAAACCAGCATAGAGTGTCCTTCCACCAGTACGCCTCAGCAGTCATGTATTTTTTGTTTTTTTTATTTGAAGATCCCTAACTTTTGCCTCGACCGCCCTTTTGGGTTTCCAGTCCACCGGGAATATATTCCTTTTTTGTGCCCTTAATTTTTGCCTGGACCGCCCTTTCGGGTTTTCAGTCCACTAGGACGCTCTCTATTGCCTAAGCCGCCTTTTTCAGGTTTTCAGCTTAGCGAGCTTTTCCTTTTTTGTTTTTTTATTTTTTACTTTTATAGATTGTGATGGCATCTTGCTCAAACAGAGGTTCTTTCTACAGTGTCTAGCCATGTTTCTCTTCCGGAATGTAACCGTTCTCGAGGCGGATGCTGATGTGCGCTTCACCTACTCACGAGTTCAAAGAGAGTGTGTTTGTTGTTCACACTTTTCAAAAGATGTAAAAAAAGTTTTTGTATTTTGAAAATTTTCGCTTCAAGTATTGCCATCAAAAATAGAAGAAATGTCGCAAATAGAATAAATGAGAATTCCAAATAAATGGGCACAGGCTCAAATTTGATTAATTTGGTGGTAGCCTGCCAACGACGTGGATTCACGGATCTTTGAAAAATGTGGAAAATGGTAAGTATATGGGAAGGTACATTGAACACATATAACCGCTATTCTCCCTAACAACTTTGAATTGCCCCTGTTTCGAGTCTTTGATATGCAGATGCTTCGAATTAGAGGTCTTTTGATAACTGGATGCCCCAAGTGGATCATGTCTGACTGATGTAGTTACTTTGTCATGATCCTTAACTTTTGCATAGATCGCCCTTTTCGGGTTCCTATCAGGATAATTTTTTTTTTTGTCTCTAATTTTTGCCTAGACCGCCCTTTCGGGTTTTAAGTCCATCGAGACGCTCATTTTTGCATAAGCCGCCTTTTTTGGTTTGCGACTTATCAAGCTTTTATTTTTTGACAGAGTATTTCTTGACTGCACCGATATTCACAAGACGTGTGTGTTTGTCACCATTCGTAGTCACAAGATTCATTGCACATGGGCCTTCATAGTTAGGCGTCCACTTGCAACTGGAGTCTGGTTGAAAAGATAGTACCTTTTTGGGCACAAAGACTCCTTCTTGAATTTCACGGGGACGAACCTTTTTTGTTGGAATCTTGAATTTCACGGGGACGAACCTTGTTGGAAGTTTGTTTAAAGTTCTTTTGATATAGTTGTACAAGGTTGTCCTGCATTTTAAGTTCAATCAAGCTTGGATCCTAGCTGAACTCCTATTGACGGGACTTCAAACTTCACGGGAGTCACGACCTCCATATTGTATACTTGAGGGAAGGAGGGGGGGTTGCCCCTATTGAAATGTGTACCGAAGTACGATATCAATGTGAGGCAAACTGTAACATGCAAGTCTTTGTAAGTGAATGCCATCTTTGGGGCCATCTTCTTGATTTTTGTTTGTAGCTTCGATGACTAGGATGCCCAGTACGCAAGAGATCTTGTCGGGAATGTCTTCGTTCATGTCTTCTTCAGCTTCGAATACAAGGAACTCAAAGTTGGAAGAGAGTACATGGTCAATGTGTTCAACGGGTTTATTAAAGCATGATTTGGATTATTGATTTTGACAAGTAAATATAAGTTATGATTATGCAGATATCTGAAAATGATTAAAGAATTTTTTTTGGTTTTTTGTATTACCATTTTTCCAGAATAAGCACAAAATAAAAACAAAGTCGGGAGCAAAACGATCTTTTTATTAATGATGGAAAGTACATGAAGCAAAATATCCTTACACAAGTTCGCTTTCGTCTCGGACGGGACGAAAGGATCTTTTAAAGAGAAGTAAACAAAATGCATTATTTGAACAGATGAGTAGTAGAAAGAACATCAAAAGTGACCCAATTGCGGTTAAGCACTCCATGTGTTGCAATGATAGATATCATGATCCAGTAGTAGATTGGCTTGCACATTTGGAGTTAAGTCTTAGAAAGTCAGGCGGTTGGTCCGGATCAAATTCTGGACTGCATTCTTCATTGCATTACAATGTTCAATATCATGGCCAGGTGCCCCTTGATGGAAGTCACAGAAAAGGTCAGGTCTATACCATGCTGGCAATCTTGCTGGTACCGGAGGAGGCGCCTTGGTCTGGACCAGATTCTTTTCGAGCAACTGTGGAAGCAAATCCGCATATTTAACCGGGATTGGGGCAATTTTGTGGGACTGTGATCGAGGATACTGTTGCTGATATGGTTGCTGTTGATATGGCTGCTGTGGATACTGTTGAGGGTATTGTTGAGGATATTGTTGATAAGGATGTTGTGGAGGATATTGTGGGAATTGAGGCTGATAATTTGGTGGTTGAGTAACATTGGTAGCGGGTGTGATAGCAGCAATGTGTTAATAGGCTGGATAATGTGGCTGAGGCTTCCCATGGGCCACCATACTAACCTCTTGTTCCTTCTTTCTCAGAAAGTTATTCCTGAATCTCTTGGTTCCACTGGAAGAAGTTCCATCTTTAACCACACGTCCTTCTCGGGCTCCTTCTTCCAAATGTACACCCATGCCGACCATCTCTGCAAAGTTCTTGGGCGCACTTCCGACCATCTTCTCATAGTAGAATTGATCGAGAGTCTTTAAGAAAAGTTTGGTCATCTCCTTCTCTTCTATACGCGGGCTGACTTGGGCAGCATCATCTCTCCATCGCTGGGCGTACTCCTTGAATGTTTCTTTGTTCTCCTGAGTCATAGCATGAAGATCACTTCGGTCTGGGGCCATGTTCTCATTGTATTGATATTGTTGCACGAAGGCTTCACACAGATCGCTGAAAGTTCGGATCTTTGTTTTGTCTAGATTCGTGTACCACCTCGAGGCAGGACTAGCCAAACTTGCTTGAAAGTAATAGATAAGGACCTGATCATCCTTGGCATATGCGGACATCCTTCCTACATACATTGTCAGATGTTCCTCAGGGCAGGAGTTCCCTTTATACTTCGCGAAATCTGGGACCTTGAACTTATGGGGTATCTGGATATTCGGCACCAAACAGAGATCATAAGCAGTTTTTCCAAATATTTCTTTCCCACGGAGAGCTCTCATTTCTCGCTGCATTTCATCATATTTTTCTCGTAGCTCATCCACCCTATCGTAGGCCCCATATCTCTTGAATGGTAGATGGGTTCATTGTCTTCTGGGATATCATGGGTTGCAGGTGCTGCATAAGTCACAGTAGCGGGAGGAATTGTTACGCCTGGAGGAACCTGAGCTGCATGCTGAAAAGAAGGCATCGGAATTTCAGAGGCAACAGGGCGGAGTATTTCGCCAGCAGTAAGAGGCGGGAACCAAGGCATGGAACGTTGTGGTGCAGAGTGCTTTGGAGTCTAGGCACAAAATGTCCATTCAGGGACAGTAGAGGCAAATGTTTCGGCCTGAGTTCTGACAGGAGGAGGTGGTGGTGGTTGTTGTGTGACCGCCATCAATTTTACCAATTGAGTCAATTTTTCCATCTCAGTCTTCATGGATGTCAATTCTTCCATCTTGGCCTGCATAGATGCCACTTGTTCACGGAGTACCTGATTCTCTTGATCAAAATTTTCCATCTTCTTTTTTATATTAGCCCGTGTGTTGTATGTGCGAGTAGATTTGTAGAGAATACGTCGGGCCACTTTTGGAAGGGATCGACCTCCTATGGAAACAAAATTTTGTGTGAGACTTTGGATTAAGACTATGAAATGCAAAATGATGTATGATGTTATACAAAAATAGACACATTTTTTTGAAGGGTTTATCGAAGTGAATTGTAAACATTGAAGAGGAACAAAAATTGTGAAGATATTGCAACTGGTTACCTTTTCAAAAGTGAGAATGAAACAAGGGAAAAAGTTCTTAACAAAAGCTAAAGCTTAGTTAAGATTTTTTTGAAGTTGTATTTCTTGGTGTTCTTCCTTACAAGGCCTGTTCATATGTGATGTTTGCAAAAAACTTATCTAAATTCTTCGATGTTTGATGGAAAAAGTTGTTCATGAATGAATGCATGTATGCATGAATATGCTAAAGAACATAGAATACATGGTGAGATTAAGTCCACAATGTTAGAGTCAAAGGGTAACAACGCCATTTGGTAAGGACTATGGTTTCAAATTGTAAATGTAACAAGGGTTCTACCAAGTTCCCAATGTTTTCAACCACTTCCGAATATTTATCGGGTTACGGGACTACTCCCGGTCCAACAACATTCGTAGGAAAGTCTCGTTTGGGTGTAGTATCGCGTAACAACCAATTCAAGACTACTCTTGATTAGCCACCGCACTACGTCCTAAAAGGCCAAGATAAGTTAAAGGTAACTAAAGGTCCTCAACTTCGACGGTCACTTGAAAATAACAATGCCAATCACGACTACTCATGTCGACATAGTATTACTTCCAAGAGACCTCCATTGAGCGGGGTTATCACATGTACCAAAACCCGAAACTTACTCTCGGTATGGGACTTTGATTATACCACCATCCTATCTTAAATTTCTCTCAAGTCCGGGTGTAGGACTTATCTCACCACTCACGTTAAGAAAGAAGAAAGAAGAAGGAAGGAGACATATATACACGTATTTTCATCTTTTATTTTTTGATTTTATTAAGCAAGTTTATAGAACAATAGTTAAATAAATCCATGTTAGGCTCAACCCTCTTAGGGGGGGTCCCCAGTGAAGTCGCCATTTCTGTCGCGTCATTTTTCGGAGGTCAAGGCTATTTGATTAGCGTTTAACTCACTAAATTATTTTACGACTGAACTTTTTAATTTTTTAAGAAAAGGAGGGAAAAGTTCAAAGTACCCCATATTGAAAGATTTAGGGTTCGGGGTTTAGTTACATAAAGGGAAGGTGTTAGCACCTTTTATGTCCGTAGTATCCTACGGAAACCTCTTGATTTTATTTAAATAATGTGCTATAAACTTGCTTGCTTTAAAAATGGAATTTGAAATGATAAAAGAAAAAAGAGACCTAGTTTATCTACAATTTTTATTGTTTGGAAGGACGAATGTCCTTTGCCTACGTACCCGTGAGGGATCAAAACCTCGTAGTTCGGGGTACAAATTACAGTTTGATTGGTTTTGTATTTTTTAGTTTTGAAAAAAGTTTTAAAGTAAAAAGCCAAGTGGCAAAATAGAATTTCTTTGTATTTTTTATATTAAAAGGAAGATGACTCAAAGTATGATTAAATGGATTGAAATTTGATTAAGAAAGAAATAAAAAAAAAGGAATCACTTGATTTTGGATCAAGGTTTATTATGAAAACATTTTTGGTGATTTTTGGTTATTTGCATATTTTTGTTGTTTTTAAATATTAAATGAAAATTAAACTAACGGAGCAATACAAATAAAAGCGCGTGGATTTTTGTAGTGACGTTGGATCACCACAAAATCGCTAATCTAATTTTTGCATTTTGAATATATATAAAACGGTAAAGAAATAAAAGGACACACACGCACACTTTTCTCATTTATATTGTTTACATTGAACCTAGATACATTCTAATTGCTGGAAAATAAATGACGATAATTAAAATGCTAAATGATAATAATAAATAGAAATAAAATGAAACGCAAAAAAAATGCTAAAAAGTAAAAAAAATTAAAAGAAACTAAGAGAGAGGGACAACTGAAGTGACAAAATTACCGAAGAGATAAAATTCCGAACGGACTTTTCCGAAGGGACTTTTTCCGAAGGAACGGAAAAAAGAGGGAGAAGAAAAGAATAGGTCGTAAACACAAGCTAAATGAGGGAGAAGAGAGAAAAGTTCTTTGACAACTCAAGAGAACTTTTGGTGTGTGAAATTGTGAAGGATGAAGGCTCTATTTATAGGTGAGGAAGTTGATGAAAATGGAACATTGGTTTAATGGACTTTGATGGAGAATTGAATGAGATTGATGGTTTTGGAATGTGAAAGTTGACATGAGGAATCTTGGCCATGAATGGTGGCGCGGTTGAGAATTTTTTTTTTTGGACGTTGTGCATTTTATTTTTGGACTTATTCTAAGTAATTAATAAAAAGAAAATAAAATAAGTTAAAA
>Ga0228711_1003386_pt1 | contig 24693 bp, 14 predicted proteins | sample MedpolnodulmetaG_2_FD_177996 | JGI IMG/M metagenome (GOLD analysis project Ga0228711, IMG submission 177996) | Root nodule microbial communities from Medicago polymorpha collected in Santa Monica, California, United States - brown nodules | ecosystem: Host-associated > Plants > Roots > Nodule... | reverse complement strand
ACTTATTGTTCAAACAAGTTACAGGTGAATCATCTTGACCGCACAATAAATAATTAATATATCTAATGGTGAAAACTCAATTTGCACCGTGAGAGACCTGTTTTGGTCGCTCACGCTAGCATCCGCCTGTTTGTCACCTAAACTAGTTTTATTGTATAATAAAAATTGGATACTTAACCATTATTTTTAAGGATTAAATATGTTTTAGTCCATATAAATATGTTGACTTTTCGTTTTAATCCCTCTAAAAATTTAAAAAATATAATGATGTGATTGATCTCTCAAATTATATTTAAAAAATATATATAAGATTACTTGAGAATATAATGAGTTATTATTTGACAATGGTATAAAACTATTTTACACCTTTGTTAAAATCTATTTATTATGTCTTCGTGAGATTAACTTAATTGGTAGGGACAATGCTTTCAAACTCTGGCCACCGTAAAAAAAAATCTATTTATTATACTAAAAAAATTACTTAAACGATCTAAACCCATAAAACACAAATACAAAAACAAAATAATTTAATTACTATAAAAAAAATCTAGATATTTATATAACTATTTTAGAAATATCACCTTGTTTTTATATAATTTAGAAATATAACATTTATAATATGGTAATGAAATATGATTAGTCATACATTTTTCTTTTGCTATATTAGTACATATATAATGCGAAATTGATTGGGTAGCATAAGTAATAAGAGTATGATTCTTGAATAAAATAAAATAAAGTAATAAGAGTATATGGATGGTGAATGTCCAATAGTGAAAAGAGGGAGCTAGGAAGATGTCCTCTCTCTTTAGTAGTCCTTGAGATTTTAAATGACACAAAATTAGAAGTTTTTTTTAATGTGTATATCCAAATTTTATTAGAGGTGAGAAAAGGAGTATCCATGATAAATTATAGCAAAAATATTATTCAAAGGGTAAACTTTCAACCATATAATAATTTAGAGAAATTTCATTTATAATATATGTGAATGCTTGGCAACAAAGTTTTCATTTTAATCATATAAAAAAAAGTTTTCATTTTAAAGTTGTATTCATTGCGATGAAATTTTTTTGCTATCATAGGTTGGTTATGAGTGGACAAACAATATGGGACACACAAACTTTGTGACTAAGTCTTCATAATTATAGAGGATACAGGATACTTAGCAAGATCTCAAGTAGTATTTGTTTGTTTGGAGCGTTTACGCTGTTAAGGACCTTAGTTTATCCTTTTTACTACATATTGTCATAATATATGTAATCCATTTCGATACATGAAGTGTAAAGATCATATAAGAATGTACCAATAAAAAAGATCATATAAGAATGCTAGATTTGTAATAGCTGCAAAATTCTTATGGTGAAGAGGTTTAACTCGAACACTATTTTTTTCTAACCTAGACACTATGAAAGCTTCAAGATCAAGGTGAAGAGAATAAAAAGAGATGTAACGAAAGGTCCACTACAAAGACTTTTAATATAGAGCCAAAGTGATACAGGTGAGGTGAGGGTGATGCTATTATCTAACCTCACTTTTTTTTGTTCCTACAAGTACAACTTTTTTACGAAGCTCAATTTTGATTCTACTATTTTGTTTAAATTAGTTTTTAATCTTTCATTTTCGACATTGAGTTTTGGTACTTTGTTTCACCTGTTAAAGAGTCTCACATTGAATAAGAGATGACATGACAATGTGTTTATAAGTTAAAGTAATTCTCACCTCACAAACCGATTTTGTGAGGCTATCTTATACCGAACCACGATTCTTAAGATCACTATTTTTTTTTTTGGTCAAGTAGTCTAGTGGCTAGAGCTCACACAATTAAATTATGGAGAAGTGGAGTGTCTGGGGTTCGAACCCTGACCCCTATACATATAATATGCAATATCCCTACCAACTGAGCTAAGCTCACGGACATTAAGATCACTATTTCTACCCCTTTCAATTTTGGAGTATTTTTTCTACTAATGTAACATGGTCATTAATGATGTGATATTACCGTTATTGAGTTAGATGACACTCTATAATCAATCTTATTATGATCACTTTATTACAGCATAAAAAATAAAAAAAGAGCCTCCAAAATTGAATGGGGTTTCAAAATCCTAAAATTTGTCAATCACGGGGATAAAAATTAGAAATTTAAACTTGACTGGGGAATCTAAAATCTGGTTTTAAAAATAGAAAACTTAAACTTTAATTTAAATAAAATAGAGAGACAAAAAAATGTATTTAAAATACAAGATAAATATTTATTTTTTTATCACTGAAATGGAATTACGAAAAACCACAAGATTATCCAATACCTCTTACATAATCGGTTATTAAAATACCTAAGTAAAAAACAATCTATAAGAGCTAAATCAGAAAGGAGGAGGAGTATGCACATGTTAGCTAGTAAGTGTCGTGATCAAAAAAATGTTAGCTAGCAAGTGAGCACATCGATTAACAATCTCTATTATTTTGCATCAACTTCTGCCCTACTTTCATTATCACCTCTCTACATTTGCACTTTCTCAACCTAAAATCTCTCAAACTCTCATCCCTAAACCTCAAATTGAAATGCATCATATATTTTTTTTATCGGTTAGTTCTTTATTGTTTCTCTTTATTTTTGGTTTTTTATTTTTTAAAAAATGGTACACTATAGAATTTTTTATCCAAATAGAGTTGAAGATTTAGCAAAACTTTACATTTTCATGCGTAAAATATACATATCATACTAAAAATATCAAAGTGTCAATTTAGTATTGACCATTCAAAATGTTGGTGCACTCACACTTGAAACGGAAATGATTTCCCTCTATTAAAACTCTATAAAAAAAAAAAATCAATTGTTACATCTTAGTCATCAAATTCAACCTCTTATGTTCTTTTTAATTTTATCTCTATTGTTCTCATATGTTTGATGATTAAGATGTAACATTTGAGAAAAACTGAGAGAATCCAAATTCAACCTCTTATGTTTGAAGATTTTATGACACAGTGCAGACATCGGATGGAATAGACAGAAAATATAATAGTCCACCGGAAGGGCATACATCAGGAGAACCAATCTCCCCCGGCTAACATCTATATGCACGAAGCCGACCGGAATAAATATGAAAAAAAAATGCTTTGGGAGTGTGAGATATGCAAATGGAGAGTACACAGACTTGGAAAAACTTATAGTTTCAAATGATTTGAAAAATTCAATTTTTTTTTTATTGTTGTCTTGGACATGTCTTTACCAAAAGACATGGTATTTGGGATTGCAATTCACTACGGTCATAAAAATGATGCAGTCACACTGTCAAACCAAATAGAGCTATTCGATCAAATCAACTGTTATGAATCAACTTCTCTAGTTTTTCCACTTTATACCCATAACTCATGATTGGAAAAAGGGAAAACTCAGGCACCATACTTCTTCCCCTCACTTTCAAGTTAAATTACTTAGAATTGGTTTTAAGCCATTTAATCATCTGAATTAGATTAACTATCCGGAAAAATAAACAATTATGTAATTTAATTTATTACTTTTTACATGAATTTAATTTATTTTTAAAATAAACATAAAACTAATTTAGTTTTGATAAGACACTAAATTTAAATAATATAAAATTATAAATTACTTCATTTTTTTTGTTTACATAGCTAACAAAAGAAACAAAAAGAACAAGAGAAACTAGGATCTCAGGAACAAAGTTCCAGTAGCATCATTCTGTAAGAGAGGACGAAGATCATCAGGTGGAGACGGGTGGAGAAGAAGGCTATCATCAGAACTTGCTCCTAACTTGGCCAAATAATCAGTGCATTGGTTGCCTTCGCGAAGAGTATGATGGAGCGAATAGTTCGCCTGAGAAAGCTTGTCTTTGATGTCCTGAATGAGGACTGCATGAACATGATACTTCGATGAATTGCCTGTTATGAGGTTGATAGAGAGGAGAGAATCCGAGTAACAGACCAACTCTGTGATGCCCATGTCCGTGGCTACAGAAAGACCGTGAAAGATGGCAGATAACTCCGCTTCAAGGATATCAGAAGAAGAAGGAATGAAGCCTGAAAAGACGGTCCTGTAGAACCCAGCACTGTTGCAAATTAATCCTCTAAAGCTTGCACGAGTTGGAGCACCAATACAACTACCGTTGACGTTAAGAATTTGACAATCAAAATTGTCGTTATTCCATCTGATGTGCCTAACAGAAGAAGCAGCAGGAATTGACTGATAGAAGCAAAATTTAATGTCTTCTGCTAATGTATGTATCTGCAACAACAACTTGTTAATATGTATGGCTTCATCATTCAAACACATGGAGTTGCGGTATCTCCAAACCCACCATAAACCTGCTACGAACAAGATAACACGCAATCCGTTGAGCTCCTCCTTAATCCAGTCCCTGACATTGGAAGCCGCAAAGAAGGAAGGATCAGTAAATCCAATTTGCTGCAAAATTTGCCTCGAAAACCTGCAATCACGGATGCAATGGAACACCGTTTCTTCATAATCACCGCAACGAGTGCAAATAGCTGACAGAGCAATGTTTCTGTGATGAAGTAAAGATAACGTCGAGATCGAATTGTGACAAGTCAGCCAAATGAAGAACTTAAATTTTTCAGGTATTTTTTGTCTCCAAATCCATGTCCAGGAAGTGTTATCAGTGCGAGCTTCTTGAGAGGAAAGCAGCCAATTATAGCCGCTTTTCGTAGTGTAAATATGCCATTTTTGTTGTGATGCCAAATAAAGGTGTCGTCAATAGCATCGTTGAACCTGAGATTGCTATTATTAATAAAGTCAGCCACGACAGGAGGGAGAGAAGTATACAACAGTTGAGAATTCTGACAATTTTTTGCTACAACGTCTTTGACAGTAAGGTGGATATCATGAATGTCAATTACGGGAACAAGGGATCCAAGGGTGCCAAAATCGCTCCAAAGGGTGAACCAAAAAGAAGAGGTTCCGGAACCTGCGCGCCACGAGTAACCGCTATTAAGGACATTCTTTGCTCGGACGATGGATGACCAAGTGGGAGAGCTGCTGGCGGCAGTGGAAGCATGAAGGAAACTCGGCCCAGCTGAATATTTCTTCATGAAGACATTAACCCAAAGCTTGTTATTATTTTGAATCAAATCCCAAACCAACTTCCCAAGACATATGTTGGCCTCTCTAGTTGTCCGTAAACCAAGACCTCCTATTTGCTTAGGCTTTGCTATTTTGTTCCATCCGACTAAGTGAACCCCTTTGTCATTTGCACCTTTCCAGATAAAATGGCGGGATGTTTGATCAATATCATCACAGATGCTTTGAGGGAGCCTGTTAATTTGCATGTAATAGGTGGGGATAGAAGAAAGGATCGAGGAAGCAAGGGCCAATCTGTCAGGCCTATTAAGGAGTTTGTTCTTCCAAGAAGCAAGCCTAGTCTGCATTTTCTCAATAATAAAATTGAAATCACTTTTCTTCGGGCGCCCTTTAAGAATCGGGAAACCCAAATATTTATCAAGCGATGTCGTGCTTCTGATGCCAGATAAGGAAGTAAGATTGGTAATTTTTTGGTGAGGAATACCTAAAGAATAAAAAGCTCTTGATTTAGAGAGATTAATCTTGAGGCCTAACGCTTGACTGAATTTATCAAAAAGATCCTTGATGAATCTGACTTGAGAATTTTTTGCTTTAGAAAAAATAAGGACATCGTCTGCGAATAGAAGGTGTGAAAGATGAGGGCTGGTTGCAGACATCCTAATGGGATCCCAGTTACCTTGGAGGACAACGTTGTTGATTACAAGAGATAGTTTTTCCATGCAAAGAATGAAGAGGTAAGGAGACAAAGGATCACCTTGTCTAAGCCCGTGGGTAGGCTTAAAAGAAGGCAATTTGTTTCCATTCCAAAGGACAGAGAATGTTGGTGAAGTAACACAATGCATGATGAGCTTTATGGTGGCATCGGGAAATCCGAAGTCATGAAGGCAAGAACTAAGGAACTCCCAATTAACATTATCAAAGGCTTTCTCAAGGTCAAGTTTGAAAGCAACAAAGCCTTTCTTTCTTTTGGATCTCCGCATGAAGTGAACAATTTCCTGCAAAACAATAGAGTTGTTAGAAGTGCCCCTTCCTGGCAGAAAACTGCTTTGGTAGGGACCAATAATGTTATTAAGAATCGACCTGAGAAAACTACAAAGGCTGATTGGTCTAAAGTCTTTGTAGGTTTTTGGTTGGTCGATTTTGGGGATAAGGGCAATGAGCGTGTCACCTATGGTAGGGTCGAAAAAACCAGTTTGGAAGGCTGTGGAAACAAGGCGGAAAATGTCTTCACCAACAATGTGCCAGTACTGTTTGAAGAAAATGCATTGGAAACCATCCGGACCAGGAGATTTGTAAGGTTTCATGGAGTTAAGAGCTGCTGAGACTTCATCTTTGGTTATGGGTTTGGTGAGGAAATATTTATCATCATCATCAATAGTGGGGTGGGGATCGACATGGAAGTTGCGGTTTTGGTGATGGCTAGACCCGCAGAAGAGATTCTTGAAAAATCTTTGAGCTTCTTCTTGGAGGATGGAGGTGTCGGAGGACCATATACCATTTGGGAGCTGAATTACTTCATTTAGTTTAAGGTAACTTTTCTCATTTAAACAAAAATAAACACATTTTTTCCTCTTTTATCTCATTAGTATATAAATTAAACATTTTTTAATACACAAAAGACAAAACAAATAGTATATTATATTAGTCCTCGTGAGCTTAGCTCGGTTGGTAGGGACAATACATAATATATGCAAAGTTCGGAGTTCAAACTTTAGCCACCACAAAAAAAAAAGTATATTATATTTATTTTTTGGTTACTTTAAAGAGGTGCAAATAGTATCTTATATTAAGGACACATTTAATTGATTTCAATATAAGCTTTTGAGTCAAAAAATAAAATTCAATTCAATATATGCCTTTCTTTTCCCTTTTCCTTCACAAAACACGTTTCCAACAAAATTCCCCTGTCTCTCTGTTCTCATCCTTCAACAATGTCCAACAGCAGCAACAACAACAACGCATGTGGGTTGATATCATGCGACAAACTAGACAGAATTGCCAACTGGGTCGGCACCAACGTGGCTTCTGCTTTCTTTGCTTCATTGGAACGTTGTTCTTGCATCAACCTTACCACCACTGACACTGAAGATGATAACAACAACAACGATGATCTTCCTCTCATGGTTACTAACCCTGTTTCTCATCTTCCCTTTGAGGGTCCCACCACCTCTCTTCCTTCAAAATCCAACCTTCGTTCTTGATCTCTTTTTGGGTTTGTAATATTAACTCTTTGTGTTCTTGGGTTCTTTAGTTATTAATCTTGTCATGATAAAAATTTAGTCTTGTGTGTGTTGACTTTGTTGGATCTTGTTGGCTTTTGTTTGATGTTGATGAAATTGTTATGACATTATATTATATCAACTCAATTTTGTACTAGTTTCTTGTTTGTTAATTTGTTATTATGTTGTTACTTGTTAGAGGATTTGGATTGAGTGCAGTTGTCAACAATCGGTCACATTTGGACTGTCTGATCAAGATGGGATGACCTAGATTTTCAGTTAAGATTTTAAAATTTAGACTATCTAATCTTGATCGGACAATTTAGATGAGGTAGACCCGATTGGACACAAATACGGTCCGTTTTTAGGAGGTTAATTTTAAGGTTTAAGGATGATAGGTTTATATATATGTTGGATTTTTATTTTGAAGAAGCTTATGAGTATTTTTGATTAAGTATATCTGATGGATTTGAACGTAGTAAACCATGTTTTAAAAACGGAATCTGGGTCATGGTTCAATTGCTTTAAACGGCTTGAAATGGGACACACCGCGTAGTAACTAAGAGTAACAAATGCAGTTCATGGTTCAACTGATTGAATTGTTCAGTTCAGTTTTTAAAACTTTTTTGGTGAGATAATTAAAAAAATAGATCGTTTTATGTAGCATTTGATCTAGTTGTTTGAGCAAAGCAAAAGGAGGAAGATTAGTTGTTGGGGCCAAAGGGAAGATCATTTTTTATTTTATTTTTGGTGGTGTAGATCATGTTTTGTTTAATTTAATGACATAGCATTCGTCAAATTTGAATATTTACAAATTGATTAATTTGCATTAATAGTTATAATTAACGTTGATAGTCCATAACTGTCATTGAAGTTGATTGAGAATCAGATATTTTATCTGCTATTGTTTTGAATTGGATGTCAAATCTTGAATTTTGGAAGGGTTTTTCTCATTATGTAGCAAAGGAGTTACTATGTTCTTTTTGAAGCACATAATGCTTTGAGCAATTCTCATGTGAGTACGTAGTGTTTGCAGATACAACAAATTAAAAGTTGAACACAGACTTCAGTTAATTTTTTTAAAAAAGTTTAGTGGTAAAATTCACACATAATAAATGCTAAAAAAATTGAGGAATTGAGTTAGAAATTTACTCTAACCTATCAAATCTTTTTACTATTTGAATTGTGATTATGAAACTTTTTCTTAAGGGAGAAACAATTTTTTCTACAATATCAATTTTGTTAATATGATTACTTGAACAATGGGAGACCAAATGTCTCAGTTACAAGTACAATGTAAGACAACATTTATGGTTCCTTGTCCTCTAGTGGGATGCTTTCCTAAAATAACAAAACAAAGCACGATTTGTGAGCAATAACTGGTAACCAAAAGCTGATGTAGTAGTTCATTAGTCATGGTCACAGTTGCTTTCTTTCCCCTATGGTACCTTCCTCTAGTTAGTTCAAGACATTTACTTTTTCAAAAATAATATTCAGATATTAATTAGTACACTTATATATGTTGATTTATTTATTTATTTTCATTGTTTTTTTTTTATTATTATTGGGGTACTTGCAATTCACTAAACTGAAAAGTCCAATATGAATAAAATAATAAAAACCTATCAGATTGCAAATTAGTAAAAACCCCTACAAAATAAAATCTATAGGGGCATATTGGAACTAAAATGCATACATTGTCCTTTGATCATCTCTTGTGAAACTCTATTGTCCTTTTTTTTTTTATTGTCTTAACCCTTCAGTTTATACGGAAAAGAGATTAAAATAATCTAAAATTTAAAAGGATGACAAATAAAGTTTTATCAATAATTTTTCAGTAAAGATTCAAGCTTGGGTTATCCTTTATTATTAACCGACCATTTGTTCTCGATTACTTACATGTGATGCTTTACTGTTTGATGTATTTATTCGAGAGAGAATTTTCTTTTTACCTATTATGGTTTTATATGCCTCTAATGGTTACTATTTAATCATGTTCAATTTGAGTTGAACCAAGCTACTACTGACTGAAATCTTGATCAAAATCAACAAGAAATGCTAGCAAAATGTATAGTCAACAATATTGTCAAATGATTTAGATTTGGGAGATCATTTTAATTGGTTGATCCCATTAAAAAGTGTTTTTAAATACTTGGCTTCAAAGAAATTCAACTTTACTAATACCAACTATTCATGACATTAGTTTGTATTATCATTAAGTTTATTGGACATTCCAAATTAACAATGCTTGAGATTTTTCACTCACTTTCTCTATATCATTAATTATCACCCCAAAATCCATCATTTTGACACCCACTTTGCCCCCTTAGTGCCCTTCAACAAAATTAAACTACAAGAAATTAGGTTTTCCCCAAGTGTAACCCTTGTTTAAGTATTTATCAAATTTTTGTTTTAGGACAAAGCTTAACTACCAAGTAAAGGTGGAAACCATCAAAGTTTGACTATTGAGAGCAGAAGTTAGATGTGGTGCTTAGCCACTCATCAAAAGTCAAAAACAATAGTCTTAATGCATAACGACCAAATTAACAAGGTGGAAGTTGAAACCATCAAAGTCTAATAAAAAAAAAAACTTAACTATTATATAGAAGACTCATAACTCAAAACTGAATCATTTAACAAAAGCATATTATATATATAAAAAAAAATCATCTTTCTCTCTTTTCTTCTTCTCAAACTTTAGCCGTCACCACTTTTCTTCGTCTTGATCTACTAAAAATGAATGATTTAGGGTCAATTTTAACCTGAAATCACCCCTCCCATTTGTTTTTCCTTATCTTTTAGTTAAATAAGTGCTTTTCAAATATTTACATTCTTCGTTCATTTGATTTTGTGATTTCATAGTCTTAGTACGACTTTGTTTGTTTAGATTTCATGTTTTTGTGTGGTGTTTTTTTTTATTTTTCGTCTTAGTGCGGTGTTTATTTGATTAAGGTTGAAAGATTAACTATGTGGAATAAACACCGCACCAAGCACCATCGTAAGCGCCTCCCATAAAAAATCGGATGAACCCATTTTAAGGGAAGTTTAACATGTGTGTGTATTGTATTTTTTAACATGGTTATGTTAGTTCCCCGTTATTGGTACGGGAGGATAAAGGCGTTTAATCTTTGTAAGATTGTGTGGATCGCAACGGATTCACATTTGCTGTAGTCACAAATTTTACATATTTACGTAATGAGTATATCAATGACTATTAGATCAAGATTGAATCGACCAGAATTAAAGCTCGATATTGAGTTAAAAAAACCAAATTTGCTTTGCGTCCGAATTTAATTCAATGGTCATTGATGCACTATTTATGTGAATGTGTGGACGTGACTACAACAAATCTAAATTCGATCTTGACTAATTGGTTAATTCACTCGAGGTCAATATTCGTCTATCCGAGATATTAGTTCAAAACAACTGTCCCTTAAGTTGGTTTTATGTTTGGTGTGTAAGGTAACATATCTGATTGGTTCTGATATTTATGTGTCTTGTTAGAAATTTTTAAAGTCCTATTATTAGACTAACCTTAACACCTTGGAGATGAATTCAGATTTTCTATTGTAATTGTGTGATCCGAAATAAATGAGAGATATCTTTTAATACTATTTATTAACTATGTGATAGGAGCCGTCTGATCTCAAATTAATGATATAGTTTGATTACCTTGCATAAGCACGCAATAATTTATGCAGAAAATTTAGGTCTCTTGAATATGGCTCTTTGTCCTAAGGGTTTATGCAATCCATGTCCATCTTAGATTTATGCCGACAATGTTTGTACAATGTATTATGCATGATTGTGCCTCAAATTCGGTTAACATATGTTCTGTCGGCTCAGCTGTTTGTACAATCAGAAGAGGTATTTCAGAAAGTATGCATATATACACACATAGATGTATTGATATTGTTTTGAGCAAACCATGCATATGCATTGATATCTTTCAATATGTAGACAGAAGAGTAAATGAAGAAATAAAGGGAGAGTATATATAAAGGTTCTCCATTCATAACAAACAAAACAAGTTTGGATCATGCATGCAGCTACTCATAAAGGAGAAAAAAATTTATTTGATACGCATGCACGGGATATTAAACAATACATTACTTGGTATTTAAGCTAAAGAAAATTAAAATGGGAAAAACTTAACTTAAATAGGAAATGTGCACGAAGTTAATTTATAGTATTTGCTACAGTTGGCACTGTCATCACTACATGCTAGCTGGCCATAAGCGTGTTTTAGAAGTTACTATTTATATATAAATCATGGCATGCATAAAACACAATCATCTTGTTGCTCCATCTTGGCCAATTAAGCTAGTTTGCATATATATTAAGGCTCTTTCAAGTGTCTCTCAAAGAACGGCATTCTTGGTCAAGTACTATGTATGGTCCACATTTTAACTCAAGGGTGATTTCATATGATTTGGGGAAATTCAGGAGACTTTTTATTTTAAAAAAAGAGAGTCAATATCAGGTTCAAGGACCAACTAATCTGGGACCGAAAATTTACAACCCTGTTGTTTACGAGGACTTAATTTAAAGCAAGAACAAAATTCTTTATGGATTGGCCATCTAAAATTCAAGAGTTTATTTGTGCACATACCTTAATTTAATTTGTATAAGTATGTAGAATAATTTATGATAGTACATGACATAAGTTGTTTAGGATAAAGTTTACTCTAATTGCTCTTTAATTGTAAAAGTAGTAGGGCTTCTTACTTACCATTGCCAGCCGATGAACTATTTCATAAGTTAAAAGAAAAATGAATTTTAACCTAAAAAGAAAAAACGTGAATTTTTTCTTTCGAGATTTAGTTCATTAACAATGCTATAAAGAAAACTAATATACTAGGTTGAGGATTAATTTTTCAATCAAACAAATAATTTGGAATAACGATAGAAAACTTGTAGTTAAGTTGCCAATGATTGAGGTCATTAGCTGGTTAATTAAATCTATATGAGTCAAAAATAAAATAAATTAAAATTAAATTGAGATGAACAATAGTTTATAATTAACTGGATACATTTGTAGTAAGTTGCAGTTTATAATTAACTGGATATATTTGCAGTAAGTTGCACGAGGAATGTACAATATCATAATCAGTGTTGAAATGCTTTCTTTGCAAACGAATCGTTTGGTAAAGGTACCATGCAAAACATGCATTGTAGGCATGATGACAAAGTATGTGTTAATTAGAAGAAAAATGTTTAGAAATTGTGATGGAGAAATGTCTCATGTAGTCTAGGGTCTATACTAATCGTTTGAAATTTTAACGGTGATTTGCGTTACTCCTTAGAAGTAAAATATCATAGTATTATTTGTCATCACGGTTGATATGAAGATGATCCGATCGGAATTAGTTCAATAAAAAATAAGAAAACAAATACTAATGCTTCTAAATTTATATTTACTCTCCCTCAAAAAAAAAATTATATTTACTCTCTCTCCCTCTCTCTCAATTAACACTAATTAAGTCATTGTCCCAACCATAAGGATGTAGAGGACTCTGAATTTCTACTTAAAGATATGGACGTCAATTATCGTCAAAACTTTAAGTGATTTGTAAATATCGGCCCCTATCAACCACATGCGACACTTCTCCACCCTAATAATTGCCATAGATAACTAGATATGTATATGGAAAGTGAAATATAGATTGCTGTGGTACTATAATTTATTCCAATAATGATGGTCTAGGTATGTGAAGGAGCATCAACTTTGCTTATGAATGAGAAGACGAAGATGTCCAATAAAAGCAAAACAAAGTGACCCATCTATGTATATACTCACCTCTTTCCTCAAATACAAAGTGATAATGAAAGTTTGAGTTGTCTAAATCGTAGTCTTTTCAGTGCTTTATTTATTCAACCCTATAAATGCGATTGCTTTGTGACTAGAATAATAATGAATAATATCAATTTTGAGTAGACAAGAGATACTCACTAAATTGGATTTTTTTTTTTTTTTAAAAAAAAAACTTATGGTATCTTTGGCTAAGAGCTAAAGATGAATAAAGACGAGAGATATTAAGTGTCACACTTTGTTGGTCTCACTAAATTGGTTCAATCATGTGGAAAGGAATAATAAAACATATGGTAAAAGACATTACTCTAATTTCCTTTTCAATACAACTCAGTCACAAAGTGAAATATTATTCTTATAAAAAGAGAAGTGAAATATTAATTTTTATCGTTCAATTCTTGTTGTACTGCTAAGTGATAGTTGAAGGGATAATGCTTCTATGCAGCTCGAGTTTATACATATGGTTTTCAATATAGGATAAATTGTTCGAAAGAATTCAAATTCCATTTATGGATGAAATAACTTTTGATCGGACTTCTTTTATTGTGAACTGGAGGGTTAACACCAAAAAGATATGAAATTAATTTATATGCATTGAGAATGTAAAACTTTTTTTCACATATCCAATCAAATCACATTACGATGCCACTTTTGTTGGTAAAGTATCTTCGCAAATATCTACCTAGTAAAGTCTTATACGCGCATTTACAAAAAGATTTATACCGACTATGTATTATAAATTAAATCCTCTCAATAATAATAATAATAATAATAATAATCAACTTATTTTTGGAGAAAATAATCAAGTTGATTAAACATTCTTACTCTAAAAGCAGTTATAAAAACATTAATATTTATGGAGAAAAAAAAACATGTAGAACAGAAAGGGAAGTGGTGGCTGATTGTGGTGGGGTTTGATATAGAGCATGTTTAGAGGCATGTGTGTCCTCTATTTGAGTCAATGGTATGATTTGTAACAGAAAATGTTGAGACAAGAAAGAAGAGAATTAGATAAAAACAGATAGGATGGGAAGAAAAGGGTTTGTTGAAACCTTCCCTACCATTGTGGTCATCTTGAATAATCACATCCCAACACCTTATCATCACCAATTCACGCTAGATGAATCATGAAAGCTGACAAATAGAATAGAACCTGCATCAATAGTGTTTTTCTGACTTTGCTTTAATAAAATAAAATCTAACAAAAAAGATTTTCAGTAGTCTTTTATAAGGGCTTCTATTTCATTCTACCTTGTGCCACAATCTATATTCACTCCTTAAAATGGCCAACTTTGTCACCTTGTTTATACTATGGTTGACTGTGATATGTACTTTTAACTATGTCAAACTTATGGCACATGGTGCAAGGGGAGAATCAACAAGGTTCTATGATTTCAAGGTACTTTCTTTGTTCCATTTTGACCTTCACATTTGTAGAAAAATTATTTCTATTTATTTGTGGTTTTCAAAGTTCAAAAGCAATATTAACTATTGTTGATGTGCTTAATGGTTACTGTACAGGTTCAAACTAAAAGAGTAACAAAACTTTGCAACTCAAAAGACATTGTCACAGTCAATGGTATGTATCCAGGACCTGTTGTTTATGCGCAAGAAGATGACAGAATCATAGTCAAGGTTACTAATAAGACACCTTTCAATGTTACAATTCACTGGTAATTCAAGCAAAACCGCATACATAATGCAGTTCATTTAATAAAAAATGATAATTTAACTAACAAACTTGATTTTCAAATTTTAGGCATGGTATCCGGCAGCGGCTATCATGCTGGTACGACGGTCCGTCCTTTATTACACAATGCCCAATTCAAGCAGGCCAGAGTTTCACCTATAACTTTACAGTGGTGAATCAAAAGGGCACTTTCTTTTGGCATGCTCATGTTTCTTGGCTGAGAGGAACGGTTCATGGAGCTATGATTGTTTATCCAAAGAATAGGGTACCTTTCCCATTTAAGGCTCCTTATCAAGAGCAAATAATTATACTAGGTAACTTAAAGGTGGTTTCTTGGTTTGAATTCAGTGTTTCAAATTGTATGTTTTCTCTATACAACACTGATGTTGCGAGCTAATTCGGATTATGGCAGGGGAATATTGGCTGCAGGATCTTCAACAAATTGAGCATGCCACTCTAGTGAATGGAGGAGCTCCACCTCCAGCAGATGCATATACCATTAACAGTCACCCAGGCCCTAACTACAACTGCTCAATTAATGGTATTTTTGAGATAGAAGATAAATAACAAGTGATAGTGTAAATACTGATTTCATTTAATGGGGGTTCCTTAGAATTGTATACAACCTATGCCACATTGACACTTCATATTGAAAGCATGTCCGGTGTCCGACACTTACACAATGGATACACTCAATCATTCTATTTTCTTAAATTATTAAAGGTCTCTACATGTATGTGTCAATGTCATGTTTGATGTATGTGTCTGTGTTAGTGCTTCATAGTATACAACTAACAATGTCGGTGATTATTTTATAAAGAGATGTTTCAATCAGATTAAGTTATGTAAAATAATTTGGCTAACATGGTGGTAATCTTTTTTCACTAAGAATCTATTGACACCATAACAATATCCATAAGACTACGTAGGCACTGGTCTTCTAAACCAGTCTAAGACAATTGGCAACTCACAACTTTGTAATTTAAATTTTCTATCTTCAGTTTTCACTGATATGTTTCATTTCCTATCATCTTTTCAGATGTGTACCAGCTTAATGTGATTCCGGGAAGGACCTACTTGTTAAGACTAATTAATGCAGGTTTAAACACTGAGAACTTCTTTGCCATTGCTAATCACAACTTAACAATCGTGGAAGCTGATGGTGAATACACGAAGCCATTCACCACAGACACGGTGATGCTTGGACCAGGTCAAACACTGAATGTCCTAGTTTCAGCTGATCAACCAGTAGGAAAATATTCCATGGCTGTTGCACCTTACAAGTCTGGCAGGATCGTCAAATATCAAAATGTTTCAGCCATAGCCTACTTCAATTATATAGGGGCAGAATCTAACAGTTCATATTTACCAGCTAAATTACCTAAACCTGATGATAAGCTGGCTGTTAAGACAGTCATGGATGGATTAAGGAGCCTAAATCAAGTGAATGTTTTCAAAGAAATTGATAAAAATATATTCATCACCATTGGATTGAATGTTAAAAAATGTCACTCAAAGTCACCCAAACAAAACTGTCAAGCCATGAATAATGGGGTGCTGACAGCTTCAATGAACAATATAAGTTTCGTTCATCCCCATATTTCAATCCTAGAAGCTTATTATAAGAAAATAAATGGATCGTACACTGAAGATTTTCCTGACGCACCCTCTAAGTTCTACGACTTCGTTAATGGCGCCCCTAACAACATTCCATATGACACGGAGTCATTGAATGGAACTAGAACTAAGGTCCTTGAATATGGTACCAAGGTGCAACTCATTTTGCAGAACACAGGAACAGTCAATATTGAAAATCACCCAATTCACATCCATGGCTACAGCTTTTACGTTGTCGGATATGGCACAGGCAACTATAATCCACTAACTGCACAATTCAATTTGGTGGATCCCCCATATATGAATACAATTGGAGTTCCGGTCGGTGGATGGGCAGCTGTTCGTTTTGTAGCTGATAATCCAGGTATACATCTCAATGTATATTTCTTTTTTCTATTTTACCGAAACATTCAGGGTTCGATCTATGCTGCTAACAAATCCCCCCTCACCCTAACAAATTACCCACTAACATTTGTTTTAAAAGATCAAGAAACTGTTTATTTATTTATTTTTTTCCTTTTTGGCTGAAGGAATTATTCATTTCTTATAGTCAGTAACATAACTTTTTGCAGGTGTGTGGTACATGCACTGCCACATTGATATACACCAATCATGGGGACTAGGAATGGTATTTATAGTGAAGAATGGAAAAGGTGATTTGGAGTCTTTACCACATCCCCCGCCAGATCTGCCATCATGTTAAGGACTACCTACAGATCAAAACAAATAGTGCTAACAGATAATTTTGTGATCTTTTTCCAAGGTTGAGTGTTATTTAGCTCCAAGTTTGTAACTGTAAAATGTGGCACTAGTGCAATTCTTTTAAAAGAAAAATTTATGGATGTAAAGAAGAAAAATGAATAGATGAATGTGAATCTCTTTTATATGCACTAATCCATCAAATTTCTAAAATAACTAAAACATATTGATATTATTGGAAATCAAAGTGATGTCCATATATTAAGATGTTATACAAAAGAGGCCAATTCATATTCAATCTTACTAGGTTTACTTTGAAAAAATACAACATTCAATTGCTCAGAAAGTTACGAGGCACGAAAGCTGATACACTGGACTCATGTTAAATAAAAATCTTACCGGTACAGTCCAGTCAATTCTCTCTCTGATACTCTCAGAACATGCAATTTGTTGATTGCAATGAAACCTACATATGAGAGATAAGAAATCACGGGTTGACCCTCTCCACAATCCAGCTTTTGTTTGCTGCAGCAGTCAAACTTGATCTGAATGTTAGTCTCTGGTTACTCTTTAGATTCAAGTAATCAACCTGTAAATGGTTGTAACCATAGTGAATATGTGAAAGTGAAAAGGGATATATGAATGGTAGACTAGGAGGCATCAGTACCTGATCTGGTTCTAGAATTAGAAGACAAAAAGCATCAACTGGACCTATAGAAGGATCCACCATTATTTCTGTCTGTGCTTGTTCATTTAGACAGGGAAGTCCTGGGCTTGGCCACAAATATTGTGACCTTGATCTCATGGAACTGGCAAACCAGGATTTTTCTCTTTGCTGCAGTATGATTTGATAAATTGAGGGAATAATTTTAGTATTCAATAGCACCCACCAAACTTCAGAAAAGAGAGACATTCAATATTCTAGAAATATATTTATGTTAGAATGAAAGATACCAAACCTACTTTTATGAGTTATTCCAAAATGGTCTATGGAATTGCAAATATTTTTCAAATTCGTCACTCTATCAAGAATTTTTATCAAATACATCCCTGACATTATTCACTTAGTTTCAAATTCATCCCCAATATTACCAACTTAATCTCAATTTTGATCATTGCAAATACCAACGGAGGGACAAATTTGACTACAATTTTGCAAATTCAAGGGTCGTTTTGGAATATTGATAATGTGAGGGAGTTGATCGTTACAGCCCAACAATTTCAATGGTGAATATGGTTATATACTATTTTATTCTATTGTGCTTTCCCTGTTTTGATGAGCTAGAATAATTGCTTGGGCAGACAGGAGCAGATCCAGGACCAATGTTTTGGTGGGTGCTATTGAATACTAAAATTACTGATTTCTGCACCACTTTTATTTTCCTCAGCTGCTGCACATTGCAGAGGGTTGATGAGCTTTTCTGCATGAATGAACTTGTAGTTTGGGAGCTTGTTAAATGTGACTCCATCAGTAACTATCGTAAATATTTTGCATTTTCTTCAAGTCAATACGAATACAACACAGCTCGCTTATTCCCTTCTTCGTTTTTGCTTTCTCAATCACCACCATCAACTTGGAAAACCCTTCCAAGAATTCAAACTTAACCAATAACTAATCATCCACTATTTAGTAACAGGAAATTTCCTCTAGCATTAAACGGTAAAGACAGAAGTTAGGGAATGACTGAGAGGGCAGAAGAGAGATTTGGAGTATAGGAGGCACAAGGAGGTTTTTAGTTTTATATCATTTTGGTCAATATACACGTCAACAAGCCATTTGGTTTTCATGTTGCCACATAAGCCTTCTGTACCCTCAATTTCTCTCCCTCATTTCATCATTCTCTATCCTCTGATGGCAGAGAAAATTTTGTTACCAAATTCTGGGTGGTTAGTTGTTGGTCGAAGTTGAGTCCTTGGAAGGGTTCTTCATGATGATGACGGTGATTGAGAAATAAAAAACAAATGGAATGAGTGAGTTGTGTTGTATGAGTATGATAATAATTGAAGGAGTCACATTTAACAAACTCCTAATTACAAGTTCATTGATGTCATAAGCCATATAAACCCTTGACAGACGCATCAACCGAGGAATATAAAAGATTGGTGCAAAAATCAATAACCAACTAAGAAATATCTGCATTGCAGAGCATATGGAACGCATGAATGAATTGTTTGAGCATGACGATCCAATGGCTGAAATCAACAAATATTGAAGCTTTAAATGGAACCCATGAACGGGGAAAAAATCAATGTAATTTGAAATTGTCGATTTCTTTTATAAAAATTGTTAAAGGGAACAATGTGGGAGGAACAGAGTTGAGAACCCTACAACCCTAGATCTCAGTTGCGGAATTAGCCCGTGAATTCCAAACAATGTGAAAGGGAAGCAATGATCCCTTTCATATCATCTATCACATATGGCAACGCATTACACTTGTCTCCACTAAAGGAAGAAACAATTGCGTTAACTAGAGTACTATTTTCCTTTTCACTTCGAAACATTGCACAAAAACTCAAGCATCACACTAGATGAATAACAAAATGATAAAAGGAATAAAAACTTCACACAATGTGATTCTAATCAAACCTGAAGTTTTAGCGGATCAGGATTTGTCCCATCGATGATATCTACATGCCCGTTTATCCGGAACTGCTCCCAGGAATCTGTGAAATACCAACATATCTAACCACAAGAACCACAATTAGTATCAAAATCTAAACCCCTTAACATTTATAAAATAGCGCCTTACCTCAGCAGAGGAGCAATGCTTGAGCTCTTCAATCTGTATTACAAACAAAGCAATAGAAAAATCTTAATCATGACCCAAATTAAATTAAGGAGTTAAATTGACGAAATTAATTACCTTACGAGTGCGTGTATCAGTGTTAATTAGGATGTTATCAGTGTTATCTTGAAATCCTCTGAAAACGACAGTGCGGTTCGAAGGTTTTCCATTGGTTCCTACGGTTGCCTGTAATAACAAAGATAAAAACAGAAAACGTAAAAATGAATTAAAAATAAATAAATAAAGAAGAACAAGAACAAGAGTTAGTTACAAGTTGCATGTAAGAAACGTGTTTGAGATGAGTGTTAGATTCCAAAGCGTTGAGAAGAAGCTGTTTCCATGCTATGCTCCCCATTCCCAACTCTTTCTTTACCGACACAAATATTTTTCTTCTTCCCTACTATTCATTTCACAATTTACACTTCAAAAATAGCCGATAGCTTAATAACCACCACCTGTCCAACTAATTTATAAACGTGAAATGACATAAAATAATATGTAAAATTGAGAGTAAAATGATAAACTAAAAGTTATAAGCTACCAAAAATAAGTTGTAAGTCATGAGAAAAAATTGTTAAGAAATGAGTCTTTTTTTATCATGTGAATTTCTAAGCCATAAAACATAAGATTAAAATGTGGTATTGCCAAGCAAAATCTTAATTGCAATTTTAAATTAAAACATGTGGTCGCACTTCTAATCGAAAACGTTTACGATGGATGTATCTCACATGTGTTAGAATCTGCACTAACATATGTAATTCTAGTGAATCGGTTCATTTGTTTCAAATGATTATCGACATATGTGCTAACTGTTCATGTCATATTTGATGTATGTGTTTGTGTTCGTGTTTAATTTTGATCCTCGATTTTAATTTCACTATTTTGACAATCCAAAATTTGACCAAAAAATTTAATCATGTTAAATGCTTAGAGATATGGGTGGACAAATGGTCGGATTCGGTCCTGAAATCCAGAACCGATCAAAACGACAGGCTGCAAATACCAATCCATTTTCGGTTGTTTTCAATCTTTGGTTACGACGTGTTCAGTTTGGTGGTTTCTACGAGCTGACGAGTGGTTTGTATCGGTTTTGGAGTAAAAAAAATTGATACATAACCTTCAACTAATCTATAACATCAACACAAAAAATCCAAAAGTAAATGTTCTAATATGATAAATTTAAACCTAGAAATAAAACAAACTCAAAAAAATTGATACAAAAATTAAACTAATGTCAAATCTAGTGCTAAAACATAAAATAAAAAAAGATGAATCGAAGCAGGGGATATGACAAAATGATGAAAATGATGTAGCATGAGGAAGATGATGAAGAGTTGAGAAAGACAAGAAACTACTGTGAAACGGTGCACATGAAAAACTAGGGTTTGAGTGAGAGAAAAGCTTAGTATAAGTAGGGAAAAGTAGGGTTGGGTTGAAGGAAAATATTTGGGCCTAAAGGAGTTGGCCCATTTTTTAATTTGTAATGTACGAGGCTAGTTACTGGTTTGGTCGGTTAGTAGCGGCCTTAATCATTGCACCTGGTGCCATCATATTAACGTACCAGAAACCGAAAAATTCCACCCGCCCCCACGTGGTTCTACCCTCTTGTTGGCCTTTTTGCCTTTGTGGGTCACCCCAATATGTCCAACCCTACTTTGAGATTTATTTTTTGTTCGACATACATTAGGATGTCCTGAACTGATGAATGTTTGTAATAAAATGTAGTTTTTTTGCATACACAGATTGTTTGTAAAAACAGGGTCGTCTCAACCATTAGGCCAGTAAAGTTTTTGTTTTATGCCTCAAATTTTAATTTTCTATTCAGTGTATTGATGTAGTATTTTTCAACGATCAAAAGTAAGTATTTATATATCGTTTCCTCAGGGACTGGTGCGATATTCCAAGCCGTTCAACAATCGGTGTCGTTTTGAGCTAGGGTTTTTCGATGGTTTTGTTTCATAAACTAATAAACTACAAAATTGTAAAAGGCACGAGAGTTAACAGGGAAATGATTATGCTGGGATTAAACTTCATCAACCCACTTATACGTATTCTCGGATTAGGGTTGCGGATTCCAATTATCAATCGATATTATCACGTATCCCTCGACAACATCATTCGTGTCCAAATGAAGTTGTGATTTCTATTGTATCGTTTAATCATCGATTTCCCAAACTACCAAACGATCCAATAGTCGATCGTATCGTTTAATCGATGATTTCTCCATCTATTAAACGATCCGAAAGCATGAAGCTTAGATACTCAAAGTGATTACCAAAACCTAATTCCATGTCTAGAACAAAAGCTTTGATGGAAGATTATTCTAAAACTAGATTTAAAAGGTATTTGTTAATAACAATTCAAATCCATAAAATTCTAATGAAAAGCAAGAATAACTTCAATATCTTGAAATAATTAAAATCACACAACACTAATAAGTGCCAGAAAGTTGTATTTTAAATGAATAATTAAGGCACTTTTGTTACTTGTTTTGCAAGTTATTTAGGGAAAAGCCGAGAGATAAGTGATTATAACCCTTTTATGCTTTATCTATCTTACTTTTCCCAATTGTGTAGGAATTGAACTCAAGACACTAAGCAAAGAAGAAAAACAAAGAAAAGAAATACAAAGGCCTACTCGCCATGGCGAGTGATTGGTGAAGGAAGGCGAGTCCGAGGCGAGCTTAGACAGAGAGCACCAGAGATCACACGCCTCCAACTCGCAACGGCGAACTGAAGGCGAACTAAGAAGTCAAGTACTCGCCATGGCGAGCAATTGCACTCGCGAGGCCTGTTAGGGTGGCCTAAACTCCCCAGAGCTGACGTGGCACAAACCCACTCGTGAAGAAACATCAACTCGCCATGGTGAATGGAGTTACTCGCGAGGTGAGTTAATGCAGATCAGACTTCGTATAAAAGCCCACTTGATCAATTCTTTTGGAGATCTTAGAATCTCATAGAATATTTGGCAATAGCTTTATAGAGAGAGAGAGAGAGAGATATGGCTTGTTCTTCATAGAGTGAGAGTGATAGAAGGTGGATTCTTCCTCATTTGTTGAGAAATCACAAAGTTGTAATGAATCCTTCCATTTCAATTCATTCTTGCAAGGCTTCCATGACAATGAGTAGCTAAATCTCCATTGTTGGGATTAGAGGTACTTGATCTGGGCAACTCGCCACGGCCACATTCATCACTCGCCATGGCGAGTGCTCATCTGAACCCAGAAATATTTTCGACAACTCGCCATTGCGAGTAAAACTACTCGCGAGGCGAGTTGCATCAGAACCTGCAACATTTCTGTAAAACAAAGTATCTGAACCTGCAACTGCTCTCTAAATGTTTCCATACTGATATTTAATTGTCTGTTTTGTTTCATATGGTATCTCCTGGTTGTTTTGCAGGTATGGCACCTAAGAAAACCACAACTACCGGTAAACGCAGGAAAGGTGAAGCCACATCATCCCAAACCCCAAGAAACCAACCTTATGACAAAGAGCGATTCAAATCGCGATATCATCAGAATAGGTACATAGAGTTGCTTCAGCAATCTATGTGGCCTGAGAGGGTGTTTCAAATCAACCCCGAGGGACCCTATCAAGACATTGCTAAACTTTTAAATGACCAAGGGGAGGCTCTGTTGGAACAAAGGGTGTTTCGCAAAATCACCTCTTAAGTTTTGATGATAACAAGGTATTAAAATTATCAATTGGATATGCTAAACATTTGTTCAACTGTACAGGATCTTAATCAAAGTACTACTCATAGAGGTTATGATTGAACAAGTCAAAGAGCAAAGGGATTTATATTGAAGCTTAAGACGTCTGGAGAATTGCGTCTGAAGAAAATGCGTCTGAAGAAAATGCATCTGAAGAAAGCGCTCCTGAAGACACGTCATCAGAAGCAAGGTCATCAGAAGCAAGATCATCAGAAGCAAGATTATTAGAAGCATCTCATCAGAAGCCACTTCACCAGAAGCTTAACAGAGTTGACAAAGTACAATGTACGAAGTGTACAACCACTAACTCTACGCATGCCTCTGCAACCACCATCTCTGCAACTTGTCTCTACATCAAGACAAGAATAACAGTAATATTTCTGCAGACATTGTTCTGTCTCAAGAGGAATGGATTTGAAATTGGTTCTTCATATGACAATTATCAAATCAAGCAAAAGATCAATGGTGAAGAATCAAAGCTTCAAGCAAGACAAGTTGATGTACCGGCTAGTTCTCAACGTATCTCAAATCCTCTATAAATAGAGATAAAGACTTGAAGAAGAAAAAATAGAACACAACGAGAACAAAAGACCAACACTCTCTGAGCTAAAACGTCGCAAGTTTAAACACATTAACAACTTAGAGAATTCTTACAAAAGTTCATATCTTAGAATTCTTAAGTGTCTAGAAAAACAGAGTCTGTTCTGTTTGTATTGTTCTGTGAATACCTCTGATTGTATATCAAGTATTCAAAACTCTTTTCAATTCTCTATAATTGTTTAGTGAAGTCTCTTTCTTTTGTGATTGAGCATAGAAGTCTCTTTCTTTTGTGATTGAGCAAAGAAGTCTCTTTCTTGTGTGATTGAGCAAAGAAGTCTCTTTCTTGTGTGATTGAGCATATAAGTCTCTTGGAGTTGTCCTTGAGCATTGAGAAGTCTCTTACTGTGTGTTTGAGCAACTTGTAATCTCATATTACATTTTAGTGGAACTCTCCTTGGAAGTGCAAGGGGGACAGGACTACTTCCGGTTTGTGGAAGGAACCTGTATAATTGCTTGTGTTCTTTCTTTCTCTGTTCTCTTACTCTCTATCCGCTGC
>Ga0228711_1003385_pt1 | contig 24694 bp, 18 predicted proteins | sample MedpolnodulmetaG_2_FD_177996 | JGI IMG/M metagenome (GOLD analysis project Ga0228711, IMG submission 177996) | Root nodule microbial communities from Medicago polymorpha collected in Santa Monica, California, United States - brown nodules | ecosystem: Host-associated > Plants > Roots > Nodule... | reverse complement strand
AATAGCATCAAAATAAATGACATCTAAAAATTAAACTTTTAAGATAAAAGAATTAAGCAAATGACATCCAAAAATGAACAAAACTATTTATCAATATATTGAGACTTTTAGGGGGTTGAGGGGTGGCCAAACTGGGTTGGATAATAGGATCTATATTACGCACAATCTACTCATGCATCAAATGAGTAACTTTAATGGGTATAATACACTTAATTGGACTAAGATCAACCACACAAGTGAAATTAATATCAATCTTCACTGAAAATCTTAAGACATTTGATTTACTGTTGCAAAGAATGTAAAAATTTTACTCACACTTGACACAGTATCGTGTTCCACCACCAAGAGCTGGTCCCCCACAATTTTGAACTGGTTCGACCTTTTGGTGGATCCGACACTAATGTGGATCGAAACATTGGAGAAGAAACAACCACACAAGTGAGAATGTTACTACATCTTCATCCCAAATTTAAATGCTTAATTATGATTTTTTTTCACTTATTTGTTAATCAACCTCCACTGTTTATCTAATGTTTGTCTGTAACTGACGCTCAATACATCATAATATTCTCTCCTTCAACTATGATGAAATTCTAGCCCGTGCTTGACACGGGTGTCCATACTAGTTTATTTAAATACCGTATCCAACCTCGCTCGTTTAGCAAACATATCAAATTTAGACTGTTTATTAGTTTTTTTTAGCATGTCAAAAAGTATTTTTTGATTCGAGTTTGCTTCATTTAACTGCTATCCATCTATGAGAGATAAATACAAGTGAAAGATTAATGAATCCTATAGTTAAGATCCACTAATCTATTGTGTCTATCTCTAATAAATGGAGAACAAAATGATGATAGATAAATGGAGTAAACTCATACTCTTTTTAAAAGTCTTAACATAAAATAACTTTTAAACAAATTAATAGATCTTGACTAAAAAATTAAAACTAATAGATCAAACGGATTTTAAAAAGGTCGTGTCACACTTATAAATTTTTTGACATGTGATAGATCAGACTTAGGTTTTAACCAAAATGAACCAATTTAAGCGAGGTCTTGTCCCATTCAACCTATTCTCATCCGTACTTCTAAAGGATTTTTGCCTTAAACTTCTTAAATTTTACTATAAATCCACTTATTGAATGTTTCTAAAAAGTAATTGGATTCTTGTGATAAATGATAAATACGACTTTTTAGTTGAACAAAAGTAATCGTTAGCAAGAATAATTTTTTGAGACATCTATAATTTGTTTGCATGATTGTTCTATCCAAACACATATTTTTTACTCCCTCCGTCCCTATATCTAAGCACCCATTTGACTTTATTTTTGTTCCTAAATGTAAACCCCTTTTTAAATTACTAGATACATTTATTATTATTTTCTTAAACATACCCCAAATTAATACTCCATCCGTTTCAAAATCAGTGTCGCTTTAGCCAAAAAAAATTGTTTCAAAATGAATATCACTTTAAATTTTCAATAAATACAACTTTAATTTTTTTATTCCAACTTTACCCTCAATAAATACTCAAACTTTTTTCTCATACAACTTTCAATGTAACTTTAAGTTTGTCTTTTTCATATAAAACAAAGGTAGTTTAGTAAAAGTGTTATCTCTACTGATTATTTCACACTTATTTTGAAACGAAGAGAGTACTACTAACTTGCCTTGAAATATGAAAAGTCAAATTTAATACACATACAAACAAAAGAACAATTTGGTAATATTAACACACAAAATAGACAAATTAATTACACTAATAACTTTTCTTAAAAAATATGAAAAAAGAAAAGAGTGCTTACATACGGTGACAGACGGAGTAATACGCAACGACTATATATAAACTCTCAACCAAATAGTTAAGACTCAAATATCTATCACTATTATCGTTCCATCTCAGTGACAAGCAACAAACTCATGGTACTACCAAACATACACAAACAAATATCCATTCACCTGCCGTTGAATACAAGTGGCTACTTGTTTACCCCTTAAATCAATGGAGTAGTACACTCCTTTTTTAACTCCATCACTTTTTCTTCGTTCGAGCAAGTCTCCAAAGCAAACACAGCAGGGAAAATATTGGTAAAAAGTAACTTACTATCCAGGACAAATTCCGTGGGAGTTCTCACTGTGTAGGGCCTTACATAAATCAGTAGATATTTGTTCTCGTGAAAAATATTTGATCTTATGTTATAAATGACACATTCGCATTTAACAGCATATGTTTGTCGCATGTGCAACAAAATTTTACCAGAATATGTTTTTGTCCTGAAAGTTTCTCAACAAATCAATATTATTGATATTACAATTACATATATTTCCAGTATATTCCACTTTACTGAGAAACAAGACATGGCTTCATTCAGTTATTATATAAAATAAATAAATAATAACAATATTAATATACACAGGATTGATGCAAAATTATATCCTAAGCAGACGATAGCCCTTCAGGAAGAGATTCATTGTCTGAATTTGGTGTAAGAAACCTTCGACAAGCGTAAAACACAGCTGAATGGAAGCCACTTGGGTTGTCAATGAACACAAAATGTCCGGCCTGTGATAGAAGTCATTAATTTTGTTAGTTCTAATATTGCAAAAATTGCTTCATGTTTTAGGTAATGATTAAAAAATGATACCTGAGGGACCCTGATAATTTCACATGGAACCTTCATATGCTTGCGAGCTTCTTGGGCACCTTCATAATTCATCCAATCTTCGTAACCATATATGAATGTGGTGGGCACCTTCCACTCTGGAGCACTGCAAGAAAGTGATACAACACATTACACCCAAAGTCAACAAATGGGGAGTCCGTATTTAAAATTGAAACTGTAGAGAGGCGAGGCCTTAACAAGACATTGGCTAAAAACCATGGGATATTAATCCTAATAATTAAGATATTTATCTAACATTTGCAAACAAAAAAATGATTGATTCAGCTTTTCTCACGGTTCCTGAATTTTTTTCCTTAAGTTCATGTTTTAATTTTCTGCTCGAATGCTTGGTTACACATTTCCATTCTTACCCAAGATGCACAGATATTCATCAGTCAGTAATATGCCATACCACAAATTCAAGGTCAACTCCCTCACCAGTCAGTAATAGGTTGAAGGGATAATGCTCCAGTTCAAGGTAGGGAGGATCTTAGGGCTTAAAGATCCCTTACAAATGATACATGGTGCAACAGTTATCTTGATTGTGTTGGTAAAAAATTAGATATTTATCTGCTTCCTATTTACTGCTCCCTTTACTCCTCCACCCCAGTCCCCACCATTTCTCTCAGAAATCAGGATGCAGAGACGCACATGTGCTCCTGGTGATACAGGATAGATATGTGCAAATCATCAGATGCTGAGTTTTGAATCACCATCAGCAGCAACTAACCTATTCTATTTTTCCCAAACATGTAGTCGCCTACTCAAAAAACCTATTTAAATGTAGCCGATAACAGCGGAGCCCGCGAATTGATGTGTATTCGAATCATAGGAGCTAGTAATCGACGGTATGCTTATATTGGTGACATTGTTGTTGCTGTAATCAAAAAAGCAGTACCAAATTCATCTTTAGAGAGATCTGAAGTGATCAGGGCTGTAATTGTACGTGCTTGTAAAGAACTAAAACGTAGTAACGGTGTAATAATAAAGTATGATGATAATGCGGCAATTCTCATTGATAAGGAAGGAAATCCAAAAGGAACTCGAATTTTTTCCGCAATAGCCCGAGAATTGAGACAGTTAAATTTCACTATATGTTGTTCTTATCTAACAGTTTTAAACTACGTCAATAGATTAGTATGTTACTACACCAAAACAAGAACAAGTAAGTTAATGGGAGTGGGCCAGTGGTGCTACAAGAGTTAAATCTCTAAACGATTGTTCATCCCAAAAATGAAAACAAAAAAGAATCGCATGTCAAAAAAGCAGGCTCTATTGACTTCGTATCAGAAGTATATAATATCTCTATGTATGACATGATTGGAAAGTCTTCAAGAGTCAAGACAATATTATTCATTCATCTGAAATCAGAATACATTGACTTAAAACAGCTAATCAGATGGGAAGAGAATGATTGCCAAACCTTTGAAGAAGGGGCATCCTAGCAAATGCTCCAAATGCAAAAATATATTTTAAACACAGCTCCCCACTAGCTTTGGCCGCCAATGTATGATAAACATAATCTTCAATAGATAGAAAAACAAATTAGAATTAGAATAATGTTACATTTAAATTTTAAACCATATATCAATTTAATATCTTGCCATACCAGTTAGCAAACTTGATTCCTCTTCAATCAGTTTTTGCCCGGTTGAATGTGTACCAAACCTAGTACTTGTATATTTGCGGACCATGTTAGGACCCCAAGGACCTAAACCTCTGCCACAAATGCATCAGAAAAACTGTTAAAATCATTAAAATAATATAACTAATGTTGGTATGCAGAATGGTAATTCCATTTTATACTCTGTGGAGTGACTATTCTCATGTTTGTTGGCCAAAAAACATGTAATGGTGATTCCTTTCCATGGCTAATTCCACAGAAGCAGAAATGACAATTCCATCCCGATACCAGGGATTGGTGATTCCATGCTTCATGGAATGATATTTAATTCCATTTTTTCCAGCTTTCCCTCATTTATTTAAACCTGATACTTGGTTTATAAATTCGAAATTAAAAGGAGCATAAAGAGAATGCAAACTTTTTCCTACAAGTAGAAGAATGACTCCGTCCCCTCTTCCCCACAATCCACAATCCCATATTTGATTTGAGTAATAACAATAAAAAGTGATTGGCAGCCCAGGAAACAAGCTCCTTCTGCTTGTAACCATAATAAGAGAAAAAAAAGACACCGTGCTCATATACAATAAAGCTCTTGCCACGGAAGAATCCTTTCACAGGCAGTCTTACTACTTGTGACCTCTTAGTTACTTGGGGGCAACTCCAAGTTTCCAGCCAAGAGTCATAAAATTCATTGAAAATGATTACATCCATGACTTTAGAGTTAGTAATACTAACCCAACAGTGACGAAGAGAACTTAAGTCAATATGTCGGTCTACTTCAGTGATAACAAAATTACCAAATAGACATTAACTAGAACTCATTAGTAATCAAGAGAACTTAAGTCAATATGCCAGCCAACTTCAGTTATTAAAAAATTTCAAATACATATTAAAGGAAGGGAGTCCAGCAATATTGACCTGAACTCATGTGAAATGCATTACAATATCATGAAAACCAACACTTCATTTCAAAGACAACTTATTTTAAAATTTTAAGATAATGGTGAGAAAGAGCATATAAAGTATCAACAATCTTTCAGATGAAATAATCAAACAATCTTTCAGAACCCCGAGATAGTAAAAACTCTACAGTATCAACAAACTGAGGTGAAGCACAACGCACAAGAACGAATATAATAACGGAAAATTGTATACACAAGCCTCGTTATAAATTAAAGTATACACGGCATCACAAAGCATCTTAATCAGTCGGATTAAAAGATCTGTGCTAACTTATCATAGGATGATAAAAATGGGACACACACAATAGTCTTACCTGACAATTTTTTGAGGTGTAAAGTTAGATTCCCATAGATGGTTCAGAACAGCCCCCTTCCATGTTGCTCGAAACTTAGTAACAAACTCAGTCTTTGGATCTGTTTCTTCCGTAAACCCGGCAGGTCCCACCAAAATTAAGTGTTGTACATGCTCAGGGTGCTATATGAAGATGAATAAAATATACATCAGGCCGATTGGTAAAAGAAAGTTAAGAAGTTGGTATGATTTATCATTTTAATGCAATGCAGCAATGGAATACTAACCTTGAGCGCATATTTGGAAGCAACATAACCACCAAAAGAATGTCCAAGCAATATGAAATTGGTGAGATTTTTGGCTTTTCTCCATTCCTCAAAAGAATCAATGAACCATGCCTCAGTTTCTGCAACATCAACAACAAAATTTAAATAGGTAAAAGGTGAACTTAAAGTCGAGCAACAAAGTAAATCTCTTAATTTTGAACTAACCTTGAGTACTTTTGCATGTGAAATCAGGTCTGCTTGATCCGCCCCAACTGCCAAAAATATATAGAAGTTAAATCAGATAATATTAGCAGCAGCATATATTATATATTAACTCAGTAACTAACCCAAGTTGATCAACAGCAATGATTCTGAAACGAGAGGCGAGAGCATCAAAATTGCGAAAGAAGAAACCCTGAGAAGCAGCGTATCCATGAACCATAACAAGCGTAGGAGAATCAGGTTTACTATCAAATATAACAGTGTTGAGAAAGCGTGGCTCGTTACTGGTTGAACGGAACCATCTAACTTTAGAACCAGGAGGACCAGAACCAATATTAACACGCTCTTGAACATACCCGGTCCTACCAAACATTACAAACAAATTGAAGTTTTTTTACTTATTAAAAAGAAAAGAATTGAAATGAAATTACTTACTTGATAATGGAGAGAAGGCGTTTCTCAGCGGCGATGATATGATCGGTAGAAGTGGGAATCCAACGGAGTGAAGACCAGAAGCTTTTAGATTTCGAAGATGAACCGACGTCGTCGTTTTGTCTAATTTCTTCCGCCATTTTTCAGATATTCTAGATTGCCAACCACGCTATCCTATATTATTCCTATGATCAAATTAATTAGTTTAATCAGTTCTGCGTAGCTTTGAATATATGTTTTGTTTTGAACAGGTAAAAGGAACTATGCGCGAAGCCAACCAACGCTGACAATCCAATTCCAAACTACTTACGCAAGGAGTGACGCACAACAATATTATTATTATTATTATTCAACTTTTGAATTTAACCAAAAATATATGACATATGTTATAATATACCGGCCTTATTAATCGATTTTAAGTCAAATATTTAGTTCTAATAAAAAATAAATATAATGTATTTATCAATGATTAATCTTCGTCAAACAATATGTGTGACACACAAGATAGTCAACAAACTTTTGACTACTTGTTCATTCAAGGAGTCAAAGTCCTTTATCATATGTATTTGTTGACGATAAAAATGGTTTTTTTATTACTTTGATAAGCGTTTGATTTTGTAATGAAATGATATACCTTACTCACGCTATAATCGAGGAAAGCTAACACATTATTTGCCTTAAGACATGATTTTTGTTTGAAGTTCCTTAAAGTTTTTTGTTATAAGTTCTTTAAACAATGTACTTAAAGCATTTGTTACATGATGAGGACCTTTATTGAGAAAATTTTGCCAAAGACCAAGAATAGTTTAAAATATCAACAAAGTCAAAAACTAATTTGAGAGTGATTTACAAAGACAAAGACCAATTTGATGGTTTACTCTAAATAATTCATAGCTACTACAAACAAATTTTTATGAAAAGACTTACGAATCAAAAACACTTATAAATATATTTACATTCACTTTATAGATACTAAAAACATTTTGAACAATTTAACCCAAAATATTTCACCTCTAAATAAAATAAAATATATTATCAAGACCCTTTTTTCCGAGAGACGGAGGGTTAACACAGAAAAAAAGTTGAATATACATTTTTTCATCATTTTTTAATATATTTTATAAGCACTAAAAATATAGTCAATTAAATTTTTTTTATAGATACTAATATATTTTATAATTTAACTTTAAAGAAATAAAAAATACCGTTGGATTTTTTATCATTTCCATATGTTTCTAGGAAACAATGGGTATGAAAACAACAAATGTCACATGCAAGGATCACAATTAAGAGGTGGAAATGAATGTCATATGTTGGATTCAACGATAAAATGATTCGCATACTTTACCATTTTTCATCTAGTTATTATAGAAATTGGCAAACAAAACTCTTTTATAGGAATAATAATTGTTTTTAGCCCGATCAATTTTTTGAAGGAAAAATAGTAGGATTTAATTGATATATAATATCAACATAAAATTAATATATACACACATCCTGTCAACAAATAAATATACACATACATTCTAATTGATATATAATATCAACATAAAATTAATATACACACACATCCTGTCAACAAATAAATATACACATACATACATTCCTTAAAAAAAAAAATACACTTACATGTCTACAACATTTTACACAAATAATTTATACTACTAATAAAACTCGAAACAATAACAAAAAATTTGCTCGATCTTTGATATAACCCATTTTACGTTTGCATTTGTTTGTTTCAAATGAGTTAAAAGAGATTTTAATAGAGAAGGAATTTAAAATGTGTTTATTTGATTTCTCAAGGAAAAGATGAAGATTTTAACTAGGATAATAATAAATTTGCTTTTATATATGTAATGTAGAATATTACATATAAGATTTTAACAATTAAGTCTTTATTCTAACAAGATATTACAGTACCGTCTCTTTCACTTTTTAAGGAATGTTACGGTGCCCTCCAAACCACCAATTTGGGAGGGAGCCAGAAAAAATTGACTATAGGGAAAATTTTAAACTTTATTTTATTTCTAAGATCATGCGATCAATTATGAAGTGTTCAAAACTTTATGACTTTGGCACAAAAATTAGTTACATATGACGTTCAAAATTGTAAAGAAATAAAAAATAGTATTAAAGTCATTCAATTCAAAGGCATTATTTATATTATACATGCCTTAAAAAAACTTATAATATACATAACCGTGATTTGAGTATGTTCTTCCAATACCATTAGACAAGCTTTATTGATAAAAACAAATAATTATTTGACACGCTTCATTTACGATAGAAGTGGCAAATTGCTGTATTTATCGAGTTCAACCACAACAAATAATAAAAGCAACTACTTTTATTATAGGAGACTCGATATTTATAAGCGCTTCACTGGCGTATCTATCCAATTAAAGAATAAAAATTCCACAAGTTTTCCTCGCATGAAGATCTTGAAATAATTACTAACAGAATGATATAGATACCACATCGAATCTATGCCAAGCACATACTTTGCCAGGTAACTAAATCATTACCTCTCCTATCATGCACATACACAACTGTGTCAAATGGTAAGAAGCATACCAGAAATGCATAAAAAAATTTACTTTGGGTGTAATTTTCTATCAAGATCAACATGTAATTGGAAACAGCTACAATAAAAATAGAACATTGTCCTAGCAAATAAAAATTTAAATTGGATAGCCATCATAAAGAATTTTCCAGCAACAAGCTTGACTAAATGGTTGAGAGAAAATAAATTGCTCGAGGACAAGAAAGTACTCACCCTGACCACATTAAGATCCTACTGGAATTTATTTTCACAGGTAGCACCATTTTTTTAGTACAAGATCACATTTGCTTTGTTATGAAAACAGTCTGCAAAAGAAACAAAAGCAATGGTATCATAACAAGGCCATCAGCCTCCGCGACAAGAGGCGATAAAATAAGGTGTAGCATAAAAATTAAAACAAATGAACCTGAAAACTAGTTGTGAAGGTAAGAGCTGCAATAAATATCAAATCAAAGGTAAAGGAGGGAATGCATCTATTACCTCCCATCCGTGATTGGCATATAATCTTTCTCAGTCTACCAACAAACAGAGAGATGTTAATATAATCACAAAGATGTTGGATTAAACACAATAGATCCAAAAGACAGGCATCTAGTGTTGCAATCCTTTAAACAGTAATTAGAGCTGAATTGATTTCATAGCTCTGTTGATGAGGCAATCACAATTCTACTATTCTAGATTTTTCATAGCACACTCGACATACAAACAAACACACACAAAGAGAGGTCACGAAACTAAACAAACAAAAAAAATGGTAAATCAACGATCTCATAGAGCTGGTATAGTTCTTTCCCCATTCTGGAGAATGAAATAAAGTTTGTAATTCATTTTGAACTCAAAAAATCTGAACAATACTGTGTTCTAACAGGCCACAGTGAAATGGATATGTATACTTGTCAGCGCTAAAACAACCCTAAGCTGTACAGATAGAGGGAATTCGTAAGGTCAATGAATGTCTTTGTCCATCAAAATAAAACCCCTTCAAAAAAATGGGGTATTAGGTTTTCAACCTTCAAGAGCAGTCTTTACAAAAGATGAAGGTGAAAAGATGGGACTAATGGAGTCTATTGTCATCTTCAAACTTCCAGAAGCCTGGCATCCAAAGGATTCAACTAGCATTTGCATTGAGCTTTCACTATAAAATAGTAAAGCCGGTTTGCAGAGTACTCTGGTATTCTGTTGAACTGCGAGAATGCTGAGAGAAAGCTGCATTTTGCATAGAGCGCACTTGATTTGAGTTGAACAGAATATATTATCTGTTTATCTACTAAAACCTCCTGTAGTGCATACATTGGAAGATTGAAGTGCTTGTGTGAGAGCAAGCACGTGGCCACCAAAACCGTGAGTATGGAGACCGTAAGAATAAACAGATTCCAAAAATCCTTCAACGAACCGCAAATAACACTAAGATTTCACATCTGGTTTCATTTCCATGTGTTTCTCAATCAATTTGTCAACAAAAGGTCGAATCTGCATGTTTTAAGCATCCAACCCAAACTCAGTGACAATGGAAAGAATTAATGGTCAAAAGCAAGAAGGGAATCATGCTAAAAATAGGATTAAAGCACAAAATTACAGTAATTAACGGCAAAGTACCTTATTCTTCCGCTTGAAATCTAGAAAATCGTGAACAGTCAAGGCTTTATCTGCATCTGTGGATTGCTCCATGACCTGAAACTTATTCCCAGTAACATAAGAAATTGACAAAAGCTATACTCTATTGAGATTATATGCCAGATCGGTTATTCCTTATAACTATCAATTGTCAAGCCATAGAGTAGCATTTTTCAATTAAACAAATAAAAAGGAGAATCAAAGAATTGACGGGAAAAAATTACCTTGGCTGTACTTTTCTTCATTATAGTCTTGTATGCATCCCTGTCTAGTGTTCTTGCCTTATAAAGAGGCATAAGTAAAGACGCAACATAATCTGCTACAGCCTTTTTGATACAATCTGCTCCTCGAGAATGACTTTTTGAGTTCTCCTTATTCACAGTAACCTGTGAAATAGAGCTGTCATTTGCCACTCCATCATGGTTCCGGCTGGGTAACCTTGAACAGGCATTTGAACCCTCTTCATCTTTCAAATGTATGGCTGGATTGGAAAAATCAGAACCTGCTGCAGCTGCTTGAGATTGCCATCTCTCTATGGCGTGATAGTCTTTTATTCCCTCACCATCAGCTGAGTCAATCCAAGCTTTGGTGTATAAACTGCTTTCCACAGCAACACTTTCTCCTGAGTGCTCTCTGAAGTTCAAATGGGTTGCAATCTCATTTGAATGACTCCGCTGTGAGAGATTATCAGCTGACATTCTGGAATGGTCGAGGTTAACACAAGCAGCAGAGAAATCAGCAGACCAGTCCCTAACTCTGCAATTTCTAGAATCAATCTCTGAAATACAATCTTGCCTTCCCAAGACACCACCATACCATTTTTTCCGACTATCACTCTCATCATTTTGTGAATATTGTTCCCGCCTCTTAAATTTGTGGAATGAGGGTATCTTCGGAAGCTGGAGTTGCGCATTGTTCCTAACTTCTGCAGAGGTATATGCCTGCAATCAACAAAAACTACTGAATCTTTCAGGGAAATGTAGCACCTGTCAAGAGACAGTTAATGATCTTCGGATTCTTAATCAGTCCATCATGCACTATAATGCATGGATACTAGTACTATCTGATATAATACAAAAATTTGATGAATTCAAAAGAAAAAACTAACAAATATAGACACAACAATATATATTACATAAAAGATTATATTTATATAATAAAAAATACAATTTACTGTGATTATTGAGTCTGAGTCCTATCCATTCTCCACATTCCCTGTTTGCTATATGAGGGTGAAGGTTTGTAGTTTTCTGCGATGATTTTAAACTTTGAGAAGGGCAAGATCGCAAGAGTACGAATAACTTTTGAGGGAGGTGATTGGTGAGGAGGGAACAACTTCATATGACAACCCCACACACCTAGCTCCCACCTGATCTTAGAATAAGATTGTCCCATCTCACCATCTTAGAATTTGAGATTTGGGCCAAACTCTACCACACAAAACCAACTTGCAAGGTAAGGACTACCCAAGTCTTGTAAGCTCTACCTAGACCGTATCTCTCGTCGATGTAGTACTCTCCACACACCCTCTCACTCAAAAAAATGGACATCGAAAGTTTGGACTAAGGTAAGTGAAACAGGATTAGGATTGGATTTATTACCATATTAGAATCTTGTTTAGAGCCCAACTCAATACCACAGTTTTTAGCACATGCCTCTTAAAGTATTAATTGACTTTAAGAAGCACCATATACATACCAACAGATTATTAGCATTAGAACTAAAGAAGCACCATATCCATAACATCAGAGAAACAAACCTCAGCAGCAACAAGTGCTTTTGCACGAGCAGCTTCTGCAGCAGCAATAGCAGCCTTTTCTTCCTCAGACATAGCACAGTGGGTATCCTTCATCTCGGTGTCTGTTTTTCCTGTTGAACCTTGGGATCTAGAAGAACTGACATCATGCCATAAGTCATTTGCCGCTTGCTGACTTCCTTGTTTGCCGTGGGATTTTTTCATTTGTGCAATGGAAGCTGAATCCATTGCAGGAGTTAAGAAACCTCCTTTATTCTCAAAAGTACTATGATACGTACTCAGAGGTGGTTTTCCTGATGCTGGATCTTTGATACATTTTCTCTTTGATATATCTACGGCATTTGCATGTCTTGACAGCTTTCGTCCTCCATTAGATGTCTTTTCCTTGCGAAAGACTTCAAGCCATACACTAACCAACTGGCTTGCTATAGCACGAATATCACGGCTAGTATGTACACAAACTTTTTCCTTCACTGTTTTCCCAATGCCTACACCAATAATTGAAAAGATAAGCCAAAACAGTGGAGAAACTGTGGATAACATATTAACAAGGCGTTTGGAAGAGCTCATTTGGGTTTATCTTATGATATGAATAATTGTGTGAGTGTTTAGAATGTCTTAAAAATACTTTATATACCCATAAGGTGTATTCAACCAACTTTCATAAGTTTCCCAGCAGAGCTTACAGAGTTTATCCTCATTCTCTATTTAAATGTAAAAATAGTTTATACACAAGCCTTTATATGATAAGCGCTTACTGAATAAGCGCTTCATTAAGCTATTTATCCAACTCTTCCTAACACATATGACCCCTCAGAACAGAATAATCTACTGAAGCATAAACATATCTACCACTTGATAATTCACTATTTCACTTTGCTGATCACCAGACAGTAATGGATGGTCATAAGAAAGACACAAACAAAGCTGATGTCAATCTACAATTATTAATTTTTAAAACATGTACATATTTTCATGCAAATCATGTCCCCGAAAAAAACAAACATAGATACCTGATAAGCGCACAGCAAGCAAATCAGTTGAAACAAGTACAAGAAGACGCACACAATGTCGCAAGAGTTGGGTGCCATCCTTCCCCATTGAGTCCTGTTTCAAACATTATCAAGCACAAAATTTAAGAAATTATCTCAACATAAGATAAAGATGTTTTACTTTTTCATGACAAAGGAGGTAGTCATTATATATAGAAGGTGAACAAATTTGAAAATTATACAACCAATGAGACAGCAGTACCAGTATCCATGAGTTGAGAATGCTTAGCCCCTTTTTACTCCCAGCAAAGGATTTCAAGTTTGCAACGGGAAGACTTAGCAACTGTTTGGCCACATGCAAGCGCCCAGCATTGGTTTTTGCATTAAGGAACAAGTCCCTCAGTAAAGCTTCCCGGCTTAAGATTCGAGCACCGTCTAAAGACTTCTTGTACAATAAGTTGGAGAGCTCTGCTGCATCAAGTCTCTTTATAATATCCCTAACTTCATCTCTTTCTGTATCTGACTGTTTCTGTATAGCCTCCACTACCTCCACCTCTGCCGTATAATCATTTCCAGTGTTCAATAAGTCAATTATGCGCACAGCCTCTCGGAGTCCACTCATCATTGCACCACCAACTGTATCAGGGTGCTCTTTGCAGGTTGCTTCACCAGCAAAAAACAAACACTTATCAACTGGCCTCCCTAATATATCATAGTCTTCTCCCGATGCTCCAATAGCAACATAGGAGTAAGCACCATAGCTAAAAGGATCCCTCCCCCAATCAGTCACAACATATGCAACAGGATCAGGTACTGAAGCCTCCCCAAAAAGTTTCCGAAGAACCAATAATGCATGGTTGACGTGATCAGAAGAGCTTAAATTCTGACCATCTATGGCCGCTTTCCCAACTACTAATGCTATGAGGACCGGAGCCCCCACTGTCTTCTTGACATTCCAGAACATAAAGCAGTGGCCTCTTCTGCTTGTCTCCTCAGCTGTTGCTCCGAAGTAGTCCACAGCATCATCCCAAAACACACTAGGAAATTCCAAGACCACTTTATTGAGAATTCCAAATCCAAGACGCTGAATAGAAGAATATTTCCACGGGGGCAAAGGTGGAGAGAATTTTATAGTTTCAGCCTTCAAGCAGCCCAATGGAACAGTAACCAGAACAGCATCTCCAAAGAACTCATTGCCATTTGATGTAGAAACTTTGACTTTATTACCCAGGCCTGATTCCTTGCTGTCATGAGACACGTTTGTTACAACATGGTTCAAATGGATGACAAGCCCTTTACCTAATGACTCAACAACAGTGCTGTAACCTCCTTTAATCATACAATGTGCTCCTCCATATCCTCCATACACGTCATCTTGATTCCAGTAGGGAAGAGAAACCTCCTTAAGCAGAGCAGCACACCCATACTCCAAATTAGCAAAGTGCCAATCCATAATCCTTCTTTCTTGAGGACTCAAGACCTCTTCCATTTCTTTGCCACTTCTTTGTTCGTTACTTCTTCGAGAGCGTTCCAAACGGCGCCTCTTAAGGGCATATTCTAAACCATCTTCAAGGGACATTCGCATAGCCTGGTCACCCTTCTGGGCAACAAGCAATACCATGTCATCAAGAAGACTGTTGTATTCAGCTTCCAGTGCTTCATCCATATCTACAGGAACTTTTTGTCCCGTCACTATGTCATATAGAGGACAGTCGCTGTTTAGCACGGTCAACTCAAGACCCAACTGAGCACAAACCAACGCGGAAGGATCTGGTCTTCGTTCAGTAGCCACATCAGCCTCAACACCGGTGATAATACTAGCACCAAGATCCACAGGGACAGAAAGAGATGAGCGATCTGTAAATACTCGACCCCCTATCCTACTCCTTGCCTCAAGTACAGTTACAGTAAATCCCAGACGTTGCAAGTGGCGAGCAGCAGTTAGACCAGCAGGACCGGCTCCAATGATAATCACTCTCTTTCCAATCTTTGAATCAAAATTCAGAACATCACCCATCTGATCACTCGAGGCAGATTTAACACAGGTATATTCATTGCTTTGCTCAGTCCCATGTACAATTCCACTTAATCCATCCTGAATCCCAGCTTTTTCCTCGCAATCAAAACACTTTCTTTTTTCATGCTGTGTAATGTTTGATGTATCCATTGCCACCACATTAAAACTCATCCTGTCTTCTTTAGCTTCAGTTGTCAGGTCTTCATTACCTACTATAAGACTGCTCAAAATTTCTACAGGGGCATCTGACTTTTTAGTCTGACCAACAATAAAGGAAACTCCATCTTCAGAATCAGCAACAGAAACTGCATAACTTTCTTCATATCCTTTTTCTCCTATAAGTGTATAATTATGCCTTGCACTATTTTCAACATTGTCTTTTAGAGAGGCAATTCCAACATTTATATAACCCTGAAAAAAATTATGATACAAAGTTCTAGTGATATCAACATTGACACAATATGTTTTTTCCCCAAAAGAAAATCATTATATGTTAATAATGACAAAAGGTATACATTTAAATGAGCAAAGGAAATGACAATCGATAGCGGAATAATATGATGAACAGACTTACACATTGATCAAGAAATGTATAGACCTCCCTAATAAGAGAAGAGCGAGGAGGTTCATCCTCAGAAGGAGTATCACGAACCCCACAGTCAGCAAGAGGCAATATACGTGTGATATCACAGCCCCAGAGAGCTAGGATCTGATTTCTGCAGTATATAAATTAAAAGATGAAGAATTTATTTTTTTGAATAATATCAAAGATGTATACAACAACAACCAAGCCTTCTCCCACTAAGTGGGGTTGGCTACATGGATCAAATTACGCCATAATTTATAACAAAAGCCTTTCCATGTTTTAGCAAAAATTTAATACAAATGCAAAAAAAAATAAAAAAATTACTTGGTCGAGAACATCTACTATTGTACCATAATGACTGGCCATAAATTGTTTTGTAGGCCTAGAGAAGAACATTTACCTATTTATATAAGATTGCATTGTAGGCCATAAACTGGGAGAAAATTCACCTACTCCAAACTTACAAAAGCACGCCAAAAATGATGATAGATCTTGTCATTAATGTTAATTTCAATATAATTTCAAGAAATTAAAATCTTAATTTCATGTTTAAGCAACCAAAACAAATAATAAATTCAATCAACATTCAAAAAGGATGTAAAACAGTTATGAGCTTTTGAAGCACAAGACACCGTCAAAACCAAAATACTGATGAATGTAATCTTTCTGTTGCAGAGTGGAAACTGCAACTTGTCTGAACACTAAATATACTGACCTGCAATCTAAATACTCCTGGAGACCCCCTTTCCGCTTTAAGATCTCCTGAAATCTTATTTTTTCAACTGGACCAGCTTCATGGGCTTTCAGCCCAGCTGATACTGCTACTGCATCACTTTCAGACTCTTCAACAACATTCAAAGAAGAATCAAGCTTCCCTCTTGGTTTAAGAATGCGCTCACCATCAACAACACTTTGACTTTCAAGAAAAGGTTGGTCGTTTATTAAAACCTCCCAATCAGCATCCCCTTCATATGCCATGTCCCCCTGCCGACGCTTTTTACCCTTGCGGCGCATAACAGCTGATGTCTTATCATCAAAGTGGGCTACCTCAGACACAGAAGCAGCATATTCTGCAGAATTCTCAGTTTTCTCTGGAATTGAACTCTGAGGAGAGGCATCTTCAGTTTCTCTCTTGGCATAGAAACAATCACCATTTGCAAGAGAAGCCTTTTCAAATGTATTCTTGGAAGGTTGAGTCGGATCTAATACTGAACTGCATTTTGGAATATAGTCAACAGAGTCCTTTGGAATATTGTGTGTTTCTAAAGGTACTATCTCTAGGTGATTTAGCTGAGCAGCCAATTCAGATTTAACTGTTTCATCGGACACTGTAGGATATAAACAACCGCCGGAAGCTGCATAATTTTTTTCAAGCAAATTACCAGAAACAAAAATCCTTGCTTCATCCTTTGTATCTAAAATTTTCTGACCGCAGCAATTTCTACCAGAGACAAACTTACTTACAGAATGCACACCTTCATCTAATTTTGGGTTGCATCCAGAGAATGCCATAGCTCCATTTCTTGAGGATCCCTGGAATACATTTTCAGAAACCAGGTGCTTATTTTTATCCCGTACATTTTCAGATGATATAGTCAGGGGCCCAGAATCACAAGGGGAGAACTTTTCTTTGTCCTTGGAAGTAAAATCACTGCATTTTAAAGGAATATTACACAGTTCTGCTTGGTCATCAGTCAAGTTATTCTTGAGCTCACCCTCAATAATTGGAGACGCCCCTTCCCCCAATTTCGGGAGAGAGATGGTGTCAGTGATTTCTTCAACATCATGCAATGTTGCAGAACACTTTTTTAAACCATCATTGAGAATTCTTTCTTGTAATGCATCCTTTTGGTCAGAAGGAGGACAAGTATCTTCAGATTGTACACAAGACAATTGCTGGCTATCTCCATGGCAGACGTTGGCTAAAAAACAGGGATCGGCTAATGGTCCATCGTGAATGTTTGAATCATGTACACCCTCAGCAGTTTTTACGGCGCTTTTGGAGTCAAGGCTCAACCCATCATTCACATTCTGGCTCCCACATTTCTGCTCTGAACTTACAGCAGTACAAGACTTACTAACAAAACTAGATTGTGCCGATCGTAAATTTCCTGACAAAGAATCTCCCATCGTTTCATCAGAAGAGTGTGGCAGACCAGCATCAAGCAAAACATCAACCCCTTTCTCATCTTTTGGAGTATTTCTAGATCCCTCTGCGACCAAACCACCTTCAGACACATCAAGATCCTCAATTCCCTTCAGTGCCAAATCCACATTAGGCCCCTCTACATTCAATTGACAGCTACCCGCTGTCTTCATATCCATATCCAAATCAGATCCATTTTCTCCAGCACCCTGCCCTTCATAAGCACTGTCCTTATTCAACAAAGATTTTTCATCCAAACCTTCATATTGGCAAGAAACATTCAAAGACCCATCAGAAGACTCCACCCCAACATTCACATTAGAATCTTTCTCTTTAGCACCTCTAGTGCCCCGATCTCTCTTTGGACCCTTCAGTCTTTTCCTAAAACATGCTAGCGTATCATCCATACCCCCCAAATCCTCTTGTACTACTACATCAACAAATTTCTCAACGGAGTCGGCAGCATTCCCACCAGTCCCCTCTGACACCAAGCAAAGCTTCTTCTTCACACCACGCGGCTTCCTTAGTTTAAATATAGGTTCATTATCATCACTATCCAAACCAGTTTCCACCAGTTTAATCCTCTTATCATCATTTCCAGAAAGCATATCTTCATTGTTATCCATATTTTCAGTATAACCCTAGGTTTTCAACAAAACCTGAATCCCTATTTCAATGTCGTAATACGAAAATACCTAATGCAAACCATAATTTTCCACTTCACAATCGTGATAAAGTTGAAAAACGTGCTTCAATGGCGATTCTAGTTGTAACATAATATATAAAAAAAAATGTAGAGTGAATTGGTTGGTGAATGTTGAAGAGTAAAACTTACACAACACAGTAGAGACTGTATTGCAGTGGCGAGTAGGTAGAGAGAAGGTGTGTACGTTAGAGCTTGAGTCTCTTCCTCCGGCGACGGTGGCGACGGTGGAGACTGATGGTATCGATAGAGTTGAAAAAGGTGAAAGCCCGCTTTCTTATAAACTGCGCCGACCAGGAACTGGACTCTTGGGTGGGGAGATTAATTAATAATAAAATTAAATTATATCTGACTTGTCTTTGCAGTTGCGCACAGATATGGTGTATTTTTTACTTATCTTTATTTGATTAGATGGAAATGGGACAAGAAGATCTAGCATGTGAAATGAATAATTAATTTGTGTTTAATAAAATTGATTTGATTTAAAGGCGAATCTAATATGAGATAATTTACGTTTAAATATACATTTGTGTGAAGATAAGTTGCCTAATCCGTAAGGCTCGGCACTAATACCAACATGGTTGGGCCGGATAATTTAATTAATAATAAAATTAAATTATCTATTAACTGTTTTTGCAGTTGTGCGTAGATGTATTTGATTCGCGCCAAAATTCAATGGTGTATATTTTACTTATCTTTATTTGATTAGATGGGACAAGATCTAACATGTGAATTGAATAATTAATTTATATTTAGTATAATTGATTTGATTTAAATGTGAATCTAATGTGTAAATATATCTCTTTGTGTAAATAAGTTACGGAATGTCTATAATAAGTTAATCTAATTAATTTGTGTAAAAATAAGTTGCCTAATCCGTAAAGCTTAGCACTAATACCGACATGGCTAGCTCAATAAATATGATTATCTTCATTTTAACTTTATGTTAGAATCTATTTCAAAGGGGAAAATAATTATACTGAAAAAGTAAAAACATATCAAAATTAATTTTATATTTTTATGATTGATTTTATCTTTATCAAAATTGAAAATAGTGTGCATCTATTATATTTTAATACGAGGGTTTTGTTTTATGATGTAAATATTTCACTTCAGCTAGTTCAATGTTGAATCAAACTCCTTAAATATTTTTTTTGTTAATTAAATAAATAATTTCGAGCTTGAAATTTGTACCAAAAAAATCGAGCTTCAAATTAAAACGGATATATAAATTTTTAGTTTTTTTTATCCACATATAAACACTTTTATAACGTAACATTGACTTTATTTTTTTTTCCTTCTTTTATAGACAAATGTTAGCAATGTTAGTTTTCGAGATCGAACTTAGGACATTCTCCTTCAAACTCCGTCTTTTAACTCACAAACCAAGTTACTTTCGTGGGACCCAATGATGGCTAGAAAAATTCACCTTAAAAATGAATAAGTGGGGTGTCCGGGGTTCGAACCCCACTTATATCAAAATTAGTATAACTATGTATAATAAAGTTTGTTGATTGTTTCAAAATTAACATGGTTTCATAACTAGTAAAAAAAATGGTTCCAAAAACTTAACTGTTAAATCAAAGTTATCATTGCTTATATAGGATGTTGGCGAATCGGAACCTTTTTAAACATAGTTACTTTGTTTTTGTTTTTTATAAAAATTTCAAACATCAAAATAACCAAAATAATTTGACATACTTTCTTTGAATAAAGTTTGTGCTAATTTGTTTCATATGTAAGCTCTTGGAAGCAACACTCAATAAGTTGGCTTCCATGGGATATCAGTCGATTGTTATCATTCGTCAAGCATCAGGGGCAACAGTCACATGCGAACACAGAAGAGAATTGGGTTTATATAAATCACTGCTGATCATTTTCACATGGCATTTTTTCAGGTACATGCATTTGTTGATGATAAAAATGGTGACAGACCCACTGCCTGGTTTTGTTGGGAGAATGGGACATCAAGGTTAGTCTATATAAATTTTCTAATTGACAATCCATGCTTGATTAATCAATGACTAACTCTTTTTGACTCTCACTTTATCATAAATCACAGGCTATCTTCTGCATTGGCATGCTTTATTAATCACTTTATCATAGAAATTGTTGTTACGTTGTGGATCAAATAGAAGTTCTGGATCAAATATTAAGCTTATTATTGATCTTACATTTGTTTGTCAATAACACTGAGGCTCTGACATTTTTTATTTGTTAGGAGCGGCTTTCAACCAATGTAGCATTGACTTCTTTTCTCTAAAACAGAAAGTCTACCCGTTTCATGTTTATTTGTTGGGATAGGCAAATTACTGAAATTTTATATTAAACGTCTTTTTTGCTCAAGTATTTAACACATTATAAATTGTAATTAACATTTTTCTTGACCTTCTTTAGAATGCAAACATTGACTATGCAATGGCGCACGTAATAAGCCAAACAAGAAGAGTATCTTTCTACCCTGCTATAAAATCACGTCTTCCTCTTGGATTGCATGTGAGATTTGAGATTTTTTGTTTAGAAAAAAATCTCGTGTTAAGTAATCAAGGGAGATATTTTTTAGAATACAAAGGACTTTAAATCTTCTAAAAGAAAACATCCTTCTTTGAAATGACGTGCAATTTACACAAGGCTATAAATTAATATTATGAAATTCCCTATACACAAGAACCTAGAACTTAGATGTTTGTCTTCAGTATTGATCATGTTAATCGTCATCTGAGTACTGCTGTAGAAGTAATTGCTCCAGCTCCTGTTCATATTCGTCAGTCTCTCCTAATCCAGTTTGTTTATAAAATGTTTGTTTCTGGACGTGCCAATCATCAGAAATCTTCTCCACAAGATCTCCTATCAATTCCTTGTCTTCTGCTATGTGCTTTATGTTTTGGACGTCCAATATACTGCTTGCTTCTTTAATTAAAAAAAACAGAGACAAGGACCACCAATTGATTTAGACAATGGTCAAAATCGATGTATCATGAACGGGACAAATTGCCTCAGAAAAGTTCAGGAGTTCTAAATGTAAGAGATTAACATTGACATATTGTCATCTATTAAAGAGAAAAAAAATTGCATCAACTCGACTTGGAGAACCACAAACCTCGATAAACATGACTTATCAGTCTTCAAATAAAAAACAAGACGTTCAAAATACAAATTCTTTCACTTACATTTAGTAGATAATTTATTTTTATTCCATTGTTGTATAGGTTCAGATTAGTTTAGTAAGTCAGAAAAATCAACATTAGTTTTGGACTTGAACAAATTAAGAAAAACACTCATTTGCAGTGAATGACAGGGAAAACACAGACTTGGCTTCACAAAAAGAAAACACTTCCAAGATATAGAAAATGTTCCTTTTTCAAGTGCCTGTGATATATGTATAGTATACAAAAGGAATAAATACCTTTAATAGCTACATTCTTTGCCTCGGCATATTCAGCTGACATTTTCTTCAGCAAACTGAGGTCTACTTCCATTCCCTGGTATGTAAATAGGAGAAAGGAAGTTACGAGAAAATAAATCACAAACAAAAATATAAAGACAGTTTATAGTATGAGATTAACGATATACATTTACTGCAGGCTGATTGGTTTCTAAAAAGATAGATATCGAAATCTACGCAGACTGATTAGTATGCTAAAATCATGGACTTGAAACCCATCAAGCTCAGTTACCAACAAATAAACCTTCAACACCCCCTCAAGCTCTCATGATAAGTTCTTATTGAATAGTGCTCAATTAAGTTGTTAGTCTAAACACTCCCATAAATGGTAATACATATTACTGGACTTCTGTTTTTGTTCCATCCTCCTAATGTCAAGCTGACTGTACAATACCATAGTTGAAAAAGACTAACAAATAAATCATTTTGCAAGTCACAAAGAACCGGAAACTTACAAGGTCCATGCGGACATAGTTTTCAATAGGCGTGCTATCAAACAACCTGTCATCCAAATGAAACACGTTCAAACAAATAAGTTGTTGGCTTAAAACACTAACATGACAATACGACAAAGAAAGAAGGATATTGAATGTAAGTTTAAAGGTTCAATATGGTGATGTACTTTTCATATGCCACTTGAATATAGGCCTTCTCTAATTGTTGGAGTTGCTTTACTGTTTCTGTGACGGAACTTTCAGCTAAGTCGACAGCGCCAAAAAGGAATGTCTTTCTTTCCAGCATTCTTTTGACTAAAGCAAACACCGCTCCAATATCATTTGCCTTTGCATCAATAACAAGGATACTAAGATTCTTTAACTCTCCTGTAGAAACATGCAAATTTGAGTCTTAATCATTAAAACTCACGAAATCATCTCATTCTCATGAAACCACATCATCTTTATGTTATGACGCATTCAAAGTTTTCATATTAAATTAAATAATATTACCCCACTATTACCCTCCGATGGGAGGTACTCCCAATCGCAATCCTCGTCACCCCATAAACTATAACATAAAATTGGAGTAATCACCTCCATCTGTCTCTTGGATAGCCAAAAACTCCACCTTATGATGACCATCATCTCCTTTTACTCCTTTCACCCCACTCACCTGACTACCAACAATTAAATCATTTAAATAAGGAACCTGTGGGCCACCTACAACCTCCCGTTGACTCTCCCCTTCACCTGTCCCCAGCCGCTTATTTCTCTCCTCTGACCCCTCCCCATGCCCCTTCCCTATTCCTGACCCCTTCTCTGCTAAAGCCTCATCCTGATCCGCTCTCCCAAACGCCAGGTCATCCATTGTCCCCCCCTTCGCCACATGTCTTATACCCATTAGATCATTTGAAACACTTCCCCCCAACGGGGGGGTCTCTATATTCTGACATTCTCCAAAAGCTTCACCTTGTATCTCCTTTTGTTTCTTCAGCATTAACTCCACCTCTAGCCTAGTATTACCACATGCCACCCCTAGCCGAATAGAGTCCACGGGACTAAGGACTTTTGTCACCCTCATCCTCCGAAAACACCTTGTCATCTCGAAACATATCTCCGCCGTGAGAAGAGGCCGACGACGCCTCTTCCCATCCTGGTCCCACCAACGCCGCCTTTAAATTAATCTTCGGCGCCACCCCTTCCTCCACCACCCATAGGCCAAAAACCGCCCCCATCACATTTATTCTGAGAAATTCATTGATAATCCCCCACCTTGTCGTGCGAACCAGAATCCTTGCAACATCCAGCCACACAATGTAACCGTATCCTCGTCAAAGTACATAAACTCCCCAAAAAAAGATCCTATATGCTTGAAGAAGCCTTCCTCCCACACATGCATAGAAATTCCATACACTTTCAGCCAAACCCTTCTTCTACTAGCCACCAATTGTGGAGACCATCTCTTAATATCCTTAAACACAACTGACCACCACACTGCCCATGTTCCTTCCTATCTAGTTCGAAACACACCGGATCCTCCACTTGCAGTAGCACCAGATTATCACCCATAGTTGTCACCGTAACATTCTTAATCCCTTCCATCACTAAGCTATTTTGCACTGACTTTGCCTCCCTGTGACATGAAAGCTCAGCCACAAAGCACTTCTCCAGCACCTTCAATCTTGCTTCCGTCGGAACCACCTCCACACACCTTTGCTTGCTATCCTCATACAGGTTCTGATCCTGCGCCTTAGTTAAAGCAGATTTGAAGGTTTTCTCCTCCAACACCTTAGCACCACTCCCACACACCAACTCCTTCCCCTGAATCTCGTTATCCCCCTCTTGAATAATCTTCTTCTCTCTACCAAACCTAGCCTTATTCACTCTCAGTCTCCTCTTTCCCACCCAAACCTCCTCCAAGCTCCTCTCCAAATCAGCAACACTGGAAACCTCCTTAAACTGAACCGTCCCC
>Ga0228711_1003384_pt1 | contig 24704 bp, 11 predicted proteins | sample MedpolnodulmetaG_2_FD_177996 | JGI IMG/M metagenome (GOLD analysis project Ga0228711, IMG submission 177996) | Root nodule microbial communities from Medicago polymorpha collected in Santa Monica, California, United States - brown nodules | ecosystem: Host-associated > Plants > Roots > Nodule... | reverse complement strand
CCCTTCATCCACCTCACCTTTTTTTGGCGAAAACCCAACCTCTTCAACATATACTCCGGAAAGAAAAAAAAAACAATCAACCGAATGATAGGTCTTCTCTAAGTCAACCTTAAGAATCAAACAATCTTTCTTAGTTTTCTTTGCAAAATCAACCAATTCATTTATAGAGAATGTTGTTTATAGCGACAAATAAATTTGCAGAATTTCACGACCCCTTTATTTTGTGTAGTTCCTTATTTTGCTAACCGCTTCAATGCTTAGGTGGAATTTTTTATTTGTTTGGCACCAAACAAGTTTCAACTTCGGGATGATTTCGCGAGATTTCTCTCGCGTTATATAGAACTTCCCTTCATTTATCACCAAGACACCATCCACCAAATGCCTACCTTTAATAAAAGCATATTGAGAAGATGAAATAATCATATCCATAACCTTAACCAACCTCTTAGCAAAGCACCTTTGATAGTAATTTGTAGAGGCATCCAAGTAAAGAAATTGGGCAAAAATCTTTTAATTCCAAAGGAGAAGAAATTTTTGGGATTAACGTCAAAAAATAAGCCAAGAAAGACTTTGGAACCACCTCATTAGCATGAAATTGGTTAAACATAATCCTAACTTCATCCTTTAACAAATACCAAAACTCCTTTATGAATGCAAAATTAAAATCATCCGAGACGAGGCTCTTGTTACCATCACTATCTCGCACAACCTCCTCAATTTAGCCAATCTCAAAAATAGCCACCAACTCCCTATTTTGATCCTCGGATAACCTCACAAAGGAAACCCCATCAATCTTCGGTCTCTCCCCCGAAATTGACGAAGTATACGATGTGAAGAAATTAACTACCTCTCTTATCACATCCACTGGAGAAAGCACCCACTCCTCACCCACGTTTAGAGCCTTTAACAAAATGCTATTAGATCTAACCTTGACACACTTAATTATGAAAAAAAAAAATTGTATTAGCATCTCCCTCCTTTAGCCACTCGGACCTTGACCTTTGAACCATCAACAAATTTCTAGCCTTGAAGAGTATCCATAAGTCAATAAATTTACTCTTCCTAAGTTGAAGATATCCAACTCCTCCAAGATAGCCTCCTCCCTTTCTTGTCAAGGTCCACTATATCCTCCACCAATCTCCAAATCTTGTATGTTGGATATTTGTATGTCGGCCTCATTTTTGCTAAAACAAATATACAAACAAGATGTTGGACCCAATGTTTCAACATGTGGGTACGACTTCAGTGTGCCCTGATTTCGTGCCTTGATTCCGCTTACTTGGAGATTTATTTTAAACGTGAAGATTCCTGAATAATCTCTGAAGATTTGATTCACGTGGATTGCTGCCCAAGAAGCATGTTTCTCGAAGCAAGGAAAGCCGGTTTATACTTAGTTCAGTCCTTAAGAATGATGTTGCGACATTTAAGGAAATAATATATTTGCTTCTAGAATATTGTGGAGACTGAATATATGATTTGGTCTGCTGGTTGTTTAGCCTATGCTGCTGAATGGCTATATAAGGAAGACTCAGACCCTAGTTTTATTCACCAACTCAATAATATTGAATTGAGTCTTTTAGGGTTTCAATTTTAAGCCTTGTGCTTTATTTGTGAGCCTCTCTTTGTATCATCTTGATGCATTGAGCAAGACATGTAGTCGAGTTGTATTGGATCAAAACCATCGCTTTACAAAAGAGTCATTATTAGGGTTTTGAGTCTCTGTTAATTGTGAGTCTTTCTTTTGTCTCCTTGATGCAAGTGTAGGACTGTGTTTGTTGAGTTGTAATTTTGTATACTACTCTTAAGCTTTGAAGTACGGAGTTAGTTTGTGCTTGAAAGTGTCTTCATCATATTGATTGTTTTTGTGTAATCACAGGGTGTGTGATTGAGTGGATGTGAGATGGGATCTCAGATCTAAGAGTTTCTAGGATGAAATAAATACGGGTAATATCTAGATGATAAGTTGTAAACTTGGAGTTTGATGAGAACTTAGAACTAGGACTACACTAGCGGATTTCCTTCCTGACTTGATAGCCCGCAGAGTAGGTGTGTTTGTCACCGAACTGGGTTAACAAATAACATGTGCCATTTACGTTTCTGTTATTTATATTTTCCTTGTTCTGTTTGTTTATCGTTAGCCTGACGTTGGAACATTAAACTCAACATTCCACCCGTGTCTCAGTGTTGGAACATTGCATACAACATCAGGAAACTAGCGTGTCAAAATTTCATTGTACGTCTTCTACATTCCCATACTCCACTTTATGCCACTCCTTAATCCCAAACTTTAGGCGCTTTAACTTTTTCTTTAACACAAAATGCGTCCATCCCTCCACACTTTGCTTCCTCCACACCCCTTCCACCAACCCCTTAAACCTCTTTCTTTTTTGTGGTGGTCGGGATTTGAACCCCAGACTTTGCATATATTATGCATTGTTCCTACCAACTGAACTAAGCTCACGAGGACAAACCTCTTATTTTCTAACCAATAGTTATTAAATCTAAAAGGTTTCGATTCTAATCCCAACCACACGGCTTAAAGATCATCGAACAATTATCCCCCCACATACTCACCCACTTGTCTATAAAAGAGTGTGTGTTAAAGTTTTTTTTTTTAACATGTGTGTTAGAGAGTTTGTTATTAGCCTAATTTAATTTATTTAAATCATCTATCTCTTTTAAATACGTTAAAGTCACCAAAATCTCTAACTATTAAAGTTAGAGAATGAGTGTTAGAAACATTTTTTTCCAACACTAACTCCAACACTCATTTTTTATTACTTCAAATTCATGTGGGTTTCATCATTTAAGTATGTTTCAGAGTGATGATTAAAGAATCAGTGTTGAAAATAGAGTTTTATTAAGTTAAAGAATCCACTCATACACAGCAGCAAAAGTAGTATAACGTAAGCAATAGAGATGGTTAGTTAGTTATCCATAGGTCGTATCGAACTAAAAAGAAGTGACCCCATCACAAACTATAATTCTCAATCATATGCGAATCCAAACTCATGGCATAGTGCTTAGTAGCATACCTTATTACCACCTTCTGAAACTTCAATCATGCTGGCATGAAAAGTACCAGCTTTTCCATTCATATATATGTATTTTTTTCTTTTTTATTTCTTTTTCTTAGTTAAATAATTCTGGATTTCCAAATATCGAAACTGAAAGAGTTGACTACGAATTTGAGCTGTATTTTTTGTTTTTGATAATAAGACTTTATCGAGCTGTACATTTTTAAAATAAAAATAAAAGAAAAAAATATATCGTCATTTAGCACACTGAAATCAAGTTTTTCCCTCTTGGCTTATTGACTCTCTATACAAACACTTCAAAACCAATAGTACAATACACACTTATGTCGACATTTTACGACATTGTACTATAGTCTAATAAAATAAATGACAAGCCATATGAACGGAAACAAATTCCATCTTTGTTGTTGTCATTAAGTGCATATTATAATGTAACATGGAAATATCAGATTAAAATATTCAATCTCAATTTTGAAAACCTACAAATTCACCTAATAACATATCCATATATAAACTCATCTTTGTTGTTGTCATTAAGTGCATATCCTCTGAAATTTGAATTTCTAACCATTGAAATGGGATTCAAAAAAAATGTCAAACTCTTTGTTCTTTCGATCTTCATCCTCTTTATAGTCCCAACTCTAATAGCCGCAGAGTGCACATGTGACGAAGAAGATGAAGAAAGGGACAGATCCAAAGCTCTACGCTACAAAATAGCAGCTTTAGTGTCAATATTAGTTGCAAGTGCAATTGGTGTTTGTATCCCACTTCTTGGCAAAGTGATACCCGCGTTAAGCCCTGAAAAAGATATATTTTTTATCGTCAAAGCATTTGCTGCCGGTGTGATATTGTCCACCGGTTTCATTCATGTGCTTCCTGATGCTTTTGAGAATCTTACTTCTCCTTGTTTAAACGAACATCCTTGGGGTGAATTTCCCTTCACTGGTTTTGTGGCTATGTGCACTGCTATGGGGACTCTTATGGTTGATACTTATGCCACTGCTTATTTTCAAAACCATTATTCTAAAAGGACACCGGCACAAGTTGAAAGTCATACAACCCCGGACGTGGAGAATGAAGAACAAACACATGTTCATGCTCACGCATCACATAGTCATGCACACGGACATATTTCTTTGGATCAATCATCAGAACTTCTTCGTCATAGGGTCATATCACAGGTAATAATAATATAAATTTAATCATATAAAGATATTTGTGCATAAGATATGAATATGATTTCATCTCTATGAGAAGTTGTTTGCACGCTAATAATATATTATTTTACTTTTTAATCGTCTAATATGCAAAATAATATATATCCTTGAAAATATAAATGTTGAACTTTTAGTTTGAATTGATTGTGATGGATTTTTTTTTTTTTTTGAGTTAATCTCAGGTGTTGGAGTTGGGAATTATTGTTCACTCTGTTATCATAGGAATTTCTTTAGGTGCTTCAGAGAGTCCTAAAACCATAAGACCATTGGTAGCTGCGTTGACTTTTCATCAGTTCTTTGAAGGCATGGGACTTGGAAGTTGTATAACTCAGGTATATCATATACATCTCCCGGTCACTGTTATAAACAAAAAATAACAATTTAGATTCATTTATTAAATGATGTGTGTGGTATATAATAAAGATCATATACATTATTAATTGATTGAATTTAAAATGTAAATTTTTGCTTACAATAGTGACGAGAGGGTATACATATATATCATTGAACTAGTGTGAATGAATTCTAATCAAGCTATCTCTGACCGTTCATGAGTTTGATTTGGTTGATGTGAATTGTGAAATATTAATTATGGATTAGGATTTTTCAAATATAAGTACGGTGAACTATTGGTCACACTTGAATCTATAAACATAAGATACTTTATGATTGTTCTAATTATATGTTGATCTTTCACTAGACATCTTGATCGTTTCAAGTGTTTTATGACCAATGTATTTGTATGCTTGGTGCCCTTGTTTGTTGTTATATATGTTCAAAAATATTATGTTATGAAACATTGTCTTTTCATTACTTTTTTTGGTGGTACACCACTTTTTTAGTATGCATTCTTTGCTCAAAATTTCTAATTAATCGGCGAAGGATTGCTTTATGCATAAACAATTTCACATATCATCATTATCTGTATTAAACTTTTCTAATATAAAATATAGAAATCATGAAAATTGTATCTTCAACATAAACTACAAAAATGTTTTGATCGATGAGAAATTCAATAATCACCTTCAACCGAATCTCCATAAACAAATAAAAAAAATTCAACTAACAATGTTAAACTTTTCTATAACATTTAGTTAATGTTTGATTATGCAAAACTAATTTCTATAAGTTATGTGTTTGTTATATTTCAAGAGATTGTGCACCTTAATTGAATGTAAACAAGAAAACATCAACCAGCTGCATTGTTTTTTATTTATTGAAAGTGCAATCATTGCAGGCAAATTTCAAGAGTCTATCAATTACAATCATGGGATTGTTCTTTGCTTTGACTACTCCAGTAGGAATTGGAATTGGCTTAGGGATCAGCAATGTTTATGATGAGAACAGTCCAACTGCCCTTATTGTTGAAGGAATATTCAATGCAGCATCAGCTGGGATCTTAATCTATATGGCGCTTGTTGATCTTCTTGCTGCTGACTTTATGAATCCAAGGATGCAAAAGAATGGTAGGCTTCAATTGGGATCCAATATATCTCTTCTACTAGGAGCTGGTTGTATGTCTCTTCTAGCCAAATGGGCTTAACTTGGTGTTTGGATATTTTTAATTTTCATTTCCTTCCAAATTGTTCCATTTAAAGTCCTTGATGATTTCCAAATATGCATATAACAATAGACCTACTATCAAAGACTGCGTGAATATACAGTTTCACATCACATTCAGTTTGAACTGGTTTGTGTTTATTAATTTTGGCATTTTGGTGGACTATATTTGGGAGTTGAGAAATGAGTAATCTCATTTGATGAGTTTGATTTCTGTGTTATTTTGGGTTGGATTATGATATTGTCCTTCTTGACTTGATTGAAGTTGGACCAATGTCTCTATTATGAGTGGTGTGTTGAATCTTTATGTTGTATTCAAAGAGCCTAGTCGCTTCGCCTTACTGGGTTTGGCAAGGGCTTGGTTCTCATCTTATACTTCTTTTCCTGCGTGATTATAGTATTTCTTGTACTTTCATCATAATATATTTTAAATTTTTTTTATTTGTTTGTTTAAAAGTTTACTCTGAGGTGAGGTTGATCGGGTTTAGCAAAATTACCATTCTCAATAAGTATATTGTTAATCAACTTTGCCTTGTTTATTCTATATCAATGTTGTTTCCAAAAGTTCTCTCAACATTATTGATGAATAATTCACTAGAATGTAAGTTATGTAATGATTGTTATATCATTGTAAACTCTGAATGCGCTATCACATTCGTACCATCGGAACATAACATATATAATATTCATCGGAAGATATTGAATGACGTTATTTAACGATTAAAGTCATTTCTTTTATTTTGATTTCATCAAAAAATCAATGGTGAACACTCTAGTATTTATGGAGTTTGGTTGGGTATATGTACCTCATCCAATTATTAAAATAAATTTATCAATTTTTTGTTTTGAGAATAATATATGAATCCTTGTTCAGTGTTTTTTATTTTAAAACATATTTAATGTTCTTTGTGGCCTTTCTCTTAATCCATCTTGATTTTGAATCATCGAAGTACCAAATTCAAATTTAACATAACAAATACCATAATGTGGTCAATATTAACTTATGCACCAATGTTGCTTTAAAAAAAACACAATTTACTATTAAATCACATACGAAATAATTATTTGTTATTGATTAATGAACTAAAATGCGTTATTTCACGAATCAATTAGTTAAAAATGCATTTCAATAGTAACCTATCTATTAAATGTCTTCAAGATAAAAAAAATAAAAAATTATAATACATCAATTATAGTTTTATGTATAAATTATACATGGACCAAATATTCGTCAATAGTTAAAAAAAAAAAGGCATTTCACGAAATCAATCATTTAAAAGTGAATATCTTCTAGATAAAAAATTTAAAAAATTATAACTCACAAATTACAATTTATTATAAAAATTATACATAAGACCCTTAAAAAAATGTACATAAGACAAATTTTTATGTCTGGTCAATTAATTAAAATATAACTTCTTTTTTTTTACATTTTTATAACAAGCTATGTCTAGTAGCGTTTGAACCTACAAATTGCTTATTATTCTTTACCGCAATTTTAACCATATCAGTTTAATTGTAAAAATCAAATTTTCATATCAGTATCCACTAATTTGTGGCGTGATAAATGGTTTGGAAACTATCCACTATCACCTGAGCAAATTCTGGATGGGAGTGGAGTTTTTGTATAGGGAATCATGAAGCAATTTGTATGCAAAATACTGATTATAAGCTTAATTCATTGGTATTGAACCAAACAGATTATGCAAAGATAAATTCTAGGATAGATCATGTTACAAAGATAAATTCTGCAGCAAATAAACATGTAATGGAAGGAGATTTAAAGAAAAGCAATAATGGACTTATGGAATAGAATGTGCCGTCTAAAATTTCAAGTTTTCAAGAGAATGAAAATGTGTCACACCTTTGTTTCTCATGTCCTTTTGCAAAACTGGCCTGGATAAAGGTTTGCACATGAAAGGTTGGGCAACATCACTTTGCTCAGTTCAGAAAGATGGTGAAGGGGGATTCAATAAAAAAATGGTGTATTTGGTTGATGAGAAATGAAGTATTGGTCAAAGGCTCTGTTGGTGAAGTTTCTGTTGTTCTAGACAATATTAAAACTCTTTAATGGAATTGGTTTGTTGCTATAGCTAGAGATAAATCTTGCTTATTTCTTTTTTTTTTTTGTCCTGGTGCTCTAACACTTTGTCTCGCTTTCAAAGTGGTTAGCACCATTTCTTTCAAAAAATAAAAAGTGGTTAACACTATTTAAATTTTCAAGAAAAATAATCAGTAAACCATTGTGTATTAGAAAATGTATAAGTTTTAAAAATAAAATAAAAAATTAGTTTTGTGCACTAAATCTCTTGCATACGCAAAGTTTGAGAAGGGATCCTACCATTTTGATTTATTATTTACAGTCTTATCATGTTTTTTACACAAAATGTCATTTTTAAGATTTGAACTCGTGACATTTCAGTTACTTACGTGACAACAATTTTAACATGCGCCAAAACTCCCATTAAATATATAAATTTATATCACCACCAAAATATGTATTTAAATAACCTATATTAAAGTTTCTGCCACCCATTGTAGCAAAAAAAAAAGGTTTCTGCCACCCAAAGGTGGTTTTCCTTTGAATTTACGCGACCCGTTTCCCTCAATCATCTATTGTTGAATCTACTCAAGGTGCTCTATCAAAGCAATCAACAAAGGTAGTTTTTGCTTTGTATTGCTTGTTGGTGTAAGAACATGAGCAACACCAACATTGCTAGTGCATCAACTAAGCCCAGTTATTTATGACATGATGTACCCCAAAATATTGTGAGAGTGAATTTTCAATGACATTTCGTTTATCTTATTAATAAACATAACTAAACGTTTTCAATATTCTCATATATATACTTGGACTTAACAACAAAAAGAGATAATAGTGGGAATAGAGTGCTTTGGTTATTGATCGGATACCAATATTAGCAAAATCAAAATAACATTGTTAATATCACAATATTTAAAAATCTCCATCTTTGAAAGACATTGGCAGCATCACATGAGCAATGGGGTCTCTCTTCACCTTCCATCTCTTGAACTGTTTTGAAGCAGCTTTCAATGCCCTGCCCCATCTCTGTATCACATAGCACCCACAAGTTATCACCATTAATTACTTCAATTTCAACATATTACTAAGTTAATCAATTAAATTAATCTACATAAAAATGACAACAATAGTAAAGTGAGTAAAAAGTTTTCAAGGCTTTAAATACTTATTACAAACTATCACTATGTACACTACCAAAAAACAAACTATCACTATGTGTTAAAAAAAACAAATTTTGATGAATACCCAATTTCATAAAACAGAACACAAAATAAAACATATGCTTAAAAAACATAAACCAATTAATAAATAAATAAATATAACATAAAAATGAACAAATAAGTTAAAAAGAAATACCTTATTAGTGATGATGGGGTTACATGCACATTTGATCCTTGAAGGTGTTGGGGAGAAATCAGAAGCAATCTTGCTGTTCTTATTATGTTTCTTAATGAAACCAAATTTGAGATTGAAGGAATTAGAAGTGAACTTCTTCCTAAGCTTAGAACCAACCTTGTTGACACTGCATCTAGCTCCTAACCCTATGTCATAGGAAAGTTTCTTTGGAGTAATGAGTTCCAAATCCATGGGAGAGTAGGGTCTTGGAACCAAAGGGGACCAGATAGTGCTTTGAGAGTAGTCAAAATCATAAGCAGAGTTATCTGGGAATTTGCAGAGAAGCTCTAGGGACATGAATGGTTCTAAATATTCAACAACTTTTGTAGTGTTTAGTAACAATGGTTGTTGTTGTTGTTGTTCTTCTTCTACAGAATTCATTGCTAAATCAAAGTGTTACGGTTTGGTTAATTACTTTCTCTGTTTTCTTCAAAAGCTTTGATTTGGTTGGATTTGTTTTGCATTGTAATCCAATAAAGGAGGAGAGAGAAATAAACGACAAAAAAAGGAGCCGTTGTATGTCATATCACAACTTGTGTAATGTGCAATGTAATCATAAATAAATCAAACAATAAATAAAGGGTATTACTTCCATCAACGTTTAATACCAATATTAAATTATTATTTTTTTAGAGAATCAATATTAGATATAAAATACCCTCTACGTTCTTTTTAATAAAAAATAATTAGACTAATTTTTATCCCAATTATAAAAAAAATATAAGATATACAAATTATTTCAAAAGAAGGAATTTTTACATTAATTAATTTATATACCAATATACTATACTGCCCAGCCTCGCAACCCCATATATACATATTTATATAATATCATAAGTAATTTATTTATTTTTGGTGTATAATTAATTAATTTATTTAGCTATTTAAGCTTAAACTTAAACCTAAACCAAATAATTGCTTAATACAATAACAACTTCGTTCTGCCGATGTACAATTTTTTAAGGATGTTTTTTATTTGACTAAATACTACGATTCGTACTATTTTATGAGTTAATTTTTAAAAAATTGAACCATAGTTTTATTTCAATTGTGATGTTTTTATTGTCTTTTCATAATTAAAGTGAGTGTAATAGGTGCAGATATGGACACTTAAATACCCATAGGATATGAGGAAGGCACTAAAGTTGTTACCCACGAAGGTACGGGCACAGATACATGTATTTTTTTACAAATACGGGTATGAGGAAAGGCACTTTGGTACCCTACCCATAGGATACCCATTACCATCCCTAATATTTTTGCTTAAAATATCAATAATAACTATTTTAACTTAATTTCATTGATTTGTATTTTGTCTCTTGCAAAAAAAAAAAGTAGACAGGTAAAATTGTAAAAGTATAGATTGATTATAACATTAGACTTGTACGTTATAAATTTTAATTAACAAAGAGCTCTTCTCATCAACAAAAGCTTAGACCCGAAATATGACACCGTAAACTTAGTTCAATTGGTATGAACATTGTATAATATATATAGGGTTTAGGGTCAAGATTCGAACCTTAAACACCTCACTTTTTCTTAAATTTCTAGTCATACTACTTGAAAAAAAGTTCTTTTCATGACCACCGTCATAATTCGTTTTACTATAACTTTTTTGTCTGAAAGCCTAAGAGCGTCTCCAATGGGGGGTCCTTACTTAACAAAGACCATTCACCATTAAGGACCCCCATTGGAGGAAGAAAAAATAAGTCCCTAGTAAGCAACGGGTCACTATACAAGGACCCTCTCTCTTGACAACTAACGGGTCTCACGTTTAAAAGAAGTAATAAAATATGTACTACTTGGTCCCACTTGCAAAAGAAGTACTCCATCCGTCCTACAATAGATGACCCATTTGAAATGTGTAATTTTGACCTAACTTATTTTGACCATATTTTTCTACTAATGTACAAAGATAAATAATATCATACAATATGTTGTTAGATATGTCTCGATGAGTATTTTCAAAATATCAAATTTTCATAATTTTTCCTAATACATTATTCAAGATATTTAAACTCAAAATTATGCATTGGCATGCGTAATAAGGTCAATTGTGTGAAGTATTATGGGACGGAGAGAGTTATAAATTATTTTTGTTTAATAATCTTACTTACTAAAACTTGTCTGGTCAAGTTAACCTTAACCCTAAATGTAACATAACAATTTCTCTCCCATTCTAACGCATTTAATTCACAGGTTTGACCTCCTCACCCTTTTAAAACGTAATAAATTCATTTCATTTTAAATTGTTTGTCATTCATTTCATTAATTTAAGGCAATTCATTTCAAAGTTGAGAGCATTTCCTAATCAGTCGATTTGGATTTATTTTATTGCATTTAATTTACACCTTTGACTCATGCGCATGATTAAAGCTCCCTACGCAGCTTAAAGCTTCAACGCCTCTTGATTCAGGTGATACCGTAATTTTTTCTCACAACTATACACCTTAAAAAAATTTAATGAATCATTTCCTAATGTTTTCTCCTTTTAATGCAAATGAATATGTGTTTTAATTGTCCGTTGAAATATACAAACTCAATATAAATGTGTACTAATGGCATTCAAACCGTTTTTGGAAGTTATATAACAAAATAATTAATTAGCATTGAAAATAGACATGTACATTAAGTATCATTATTAGTGATGATTGCCTATGAGGAACACAAAAGGAACGAGCTTAATGGACAATTGACTTATTTCAAGTACTATATATACACACAGTGAGATTTGTTTTGCCATAACAACAAAGATATCACCCTTAACATAAGAGGTAGGCATGATGGACAACCAATCTGCCATAAATGTCACAAAATTCCTCATTCACTGCCAAAGAGGTTTTTTTCCCTCAAAAGATGTTATCTTTATCTGCATTTTTGTTTTCACAAGAGTTGAGGTTTTGCTATTACTTTCTCGTGTCTTTCTTACAATTTTTGTGGTTACAAATATGGCTTTAAGGGAATATGAACCAACAGATCCACCTTATAATCATCTCTTGAGGCTTAAATGACCTACTTATCACGTATAGTACCATCCAAAAGAGATATGTTTGATAACATACCTGATTTTGTAAAGTCAATGTTTGTTATATTTGCTATCCTTTGTTCATGTTATGTAGCATTTGTAAGAGAAAAAAATGTTCTAAATAAATCATTTCTATTAAGATTGTAAGCCAGGGAAAAAATTTGTTTGAGTCTTATGTATGATTGCTTTTAAATGTTTACATTTTTAAGTTGTAGTATCGTGTTTAGTTGCAACTCATGAGTTTTTGAAAAGGACTTGCAATCATTGAGTTTTTTTAAAAAAAATAAAAATATCTTCTTTTGTGTTGCTTAAGGAATTGTTTTACTTCTTTTATTTTATTTTTGAATTGCTGGATTATCTACACTTTAGTGAGTTTACTTTATTCTTAGACCAATTATAATGAAACCTACAAACTATTTTAGGCAAGTTTTTATGGTTGTGCACAATTTATGAAAAATCTAATGTTTATTCCTTCTCTTTTCTCTATTATTCTGTTTGTTAAAATTGAAGAGGTTCTTGCATTGCAATGCTTAAAGGGATTGATATACCTTTCTGTTGTTTGATTGATTTTTCATTTTTGTTACCTGTTGGTTCTCCAAACAAAATTGTTTATATAATTTTTTAATTGATATTGACAACACCATTGAGCATCAACATCAATCCTAACAACGATAAGTATATCGACACTATGAAATTTATATATAGAACATATCATACTAAATTTAATACCAATGTTGTATGTTGTTTAATCTTTACTGTATCAGCCTTATGTGGTTGCTTCTTTCTTGCTAATCTTTTTTTCTATTCTTAAATACTATTTTCGAAATCCTTTTTAATGTGCTATTTTTTAATACTACAAGTTTTATTGATTACTACACTAATCATATGTATGGTTACTTGAAACACTAATCATACGTATAATTACTTGAAGTTGGTTGTAAATTTAACCCCTTTGGGTCAGATCTATATTCGAAGAGAGTTTGCAATAATCTCATCAAAATTACATTAGTCAATCATTACTTGAGAAATAACAGTGATGTTTGAAACTATATAATTTGGATCCCAATTTGCTTTAAGAGAAATGAACATTTTGATAGGGTACTCTTAAATTAAGTTCAAGAATACTAATGTGTGTATAAGTTATTCACTTATAAAGAGGAATTTTAACTTATGATGTTCCTGAAGCTATACAAAATTGTTTTGTGTGTTTGCAATACGGTTTAGATCACTTTTAAAGACAAAACTCAACCGATCCACTATGTTATTTAATTTTAGTTTGGTTTTGTTTAGGATGAACCATTCAAAAAAGGATTTCCTAGGTATTTTAATGCGGTTTAATTTGGATCAGTTATAATGCGGTTTAAGTGCAAAAACAATGAGCACATGTAAAATAAATAAGTACAGATAAATATATAATTATATATTCAGTTTGAGCTGTTTTCATAAAAGGACATCCAAATTCAGTTTTTTTGTTGTCAACTTAAAGCAAGGAGACAAAGATAATAATCTACCATGTTATATAATTGCTTGTCATATGTATTATTAATTTTGTACTCTAAATAATTAGTTTTTATTTAGTTTTTTAAGTTGTAATTTGACCACATTTTTTAATAGAAGTTTAATTATTGTGATGCAATTTGTGCTTATTTACCATTTTCATTTTTTATATGGCTATAAATTGGGTTTACTCTAAATTAGGTAATAGTTCTTATTTTTCTTTTTTTATTATCAAATGCAAGCAAATCATTTAATAAATTATGTTTTCAAATACGTTACAAATTTTGTACGATGCATATGTCGTTGAAGGACATATTAAGGCGCATTTTATCGCTATATTGTATATCTAATAAGGATTTGTCCAACATGTGCAACATTGCACATGTTAAAACAACTACAAGTAAAAAAAAATTGAAAAATATATTTAAAATTAAAAAAATTATATATTTAATATAAAATGTACGTTTTAATAGAAACTTATTATTTTGTTTAAAAAAAATACAAATTTATTATTTTAAACTTCTTAATATGTGCGAATTTGCACATGGTGGAAACAATCATCTAATAATCACATTTGTGTTTTTCGATAGACACATACATGACACGTGTCAAATAGAATTTATTGATCATTGTAACAGTCGATAGGACCCGTGAGTCGCACGGATCGAAAGTCTAGTGTAAAGTTAGTGAAATCTATTTAAGTACTTTTCATTGGAGTTTTTATTAGTGTATTGTCATTGGAGTCATTGAGTCCTTAATAGATACTTTTATTAAAAAATTATAAATAAGTGATGTGTATACATGAGGTCCATTTAAGGAGTTCCTATTAGTAGACTACCATTGTGGATGCTATAATAGTTAGAATTTTATCTCTTAAGTGGAAAATTATGAATGTAGCAAGGTTCTTATCAAAGAGGTATGCTCGCAAAGGACAATGAAAGATTTTATTTCCCTAAGAAAAAGAAGAAGAAAAAAAGATGAAATCCTGGTTTTTTGCTGTCAAAAAAACAAAATCCTTAAATTGGTCCAATTTTCAGGTATTCCTGCGGTTATCAAAGCCTTGATTTATGGCTTTTTGCAGATTCGGACAAATCAGGGAACTTTGAGAAACATGGGTGGAGAAACAGTCCCATTTTCATGGTGTGTATCCTTGAGAAAGTCCAATAGCATGAATGCTAAAACAAGTGAATTAATCCGGTTGTTTTCGATAGTTATTTCTCTCATAGCTACTCAAAATTAAATCATTTATTTGATTTTTTTTATCATTAAAAAGTTTCTCTCATACCTCAAGGTTCAAAAAATGATAAAAATATTACAGATTATCCATCAGCAAGATCCTAACAAGAGTTGAAGATTTACCCTTCGTGTTTTTTGAAATGCGTATTCAAATGGAATAAATTATTTAGAAACACACATTTAGAGCACATAAATTTCCTAATTTTAACTGGCATTTGTGGCATAAGTGATAAACACTTGAGTCTATTAACCATTTGTTTCCAGCTTCAATATTCCCTAACTCGCATGTATGGAAAAACATACGTTGATAGAGATCCACGTCTGCACGCCGGAATATCTTGATTTACCAAAAAATATTACTGATTTTCTTCATAAAATGAACATATCCGAACTGATTCCTAATCACCTAAGATTGAGCACATAAAATGCTGTTAAAAAAAATTAAGTACATGTAAATATGACCATAGATCTATCTCATCTTGTTCTTTGAGTGCATAGCAAGCAAAACGAAAGTGCATGTCCAAGCAAGAATATATTCCTAACAAAATAATTGATGTACTATATTTTATACGTACTAATAGTATCCAAATTCCAAAGAAATGCAATGCACCACTTGTCCTTTATCCTTTTAGCAAATTGTTAGCTTATAATTAACATATCATAAAGTGACAGCAACAAATTAAAGCGACAGCAGAATCAACTTTAGTTTATATATTCATGCTTTCTCACTTTACGGCTACCAACCAACTATTTATATTACAGTCCATTTATCTTACTCTCCATCAGCAAAACCTGTAAGGATATTTTCATATTTCAACCTCTAATTTTGTGCATTGGTGTTAATCTTAATCCAATTCCAATGGTTTCAAGAGCTTACATTGCACATCTTTGCCTCTTGATGCTAGTTTCCACTCTTTTCCCTTTGTGTGGTAAACCATGCATGCATATAATTATATGATTATTTCATATACTAATCTATCTATATAACTTTAGTGTGTGTAACTTTTGGTAAATTTGCAGATGCTATAAATCATGGAAGAGGTAGTAGAAGCTACTCCATCAAATCATGGAAGAAACTCAAATATCAAAATCGTTTAAACAAATTTTCATCATTTGGCTACTCAGACTTAGATTCTTCATATGGTTCTCCTTCTTCTCAACCACTTCCACCTTTCAATTCACTTGCACCACAACCTACCTCTCTACCACCACCTTATTCACCTGTTCCAAACCCACCTCATGATGATGTTTTTAGACCACCACCAAGCCCTAAAACCATTGTTACAATGTCGCCGCCACCACCTCCAAGCCCATCAAAACATGTTCCAATCCCACCTAAAAGTGTTATAGGCCCACCTCAAGAATACTTGCCACCTATTGTTTATCCACCACCACCTTCAACTCATAAAAAGCCACCACAATATGCTATTTGGTGTGTGGCAAAGCCTACAGTTCCTGATCCTATAATTCAAGTGGCTATGGACTATGCTTGTGGGTCTGGGGCTGACTGTAAATCAGTTCAGCCTAATGGGATATGCTTCCAGCCCAACACAGTGTTGGCACATGCTTCTTATGCATTCAATAGCTATTGGCAGAACACTAAGATTGGTGGGGGGACTTGTGATTTTGGTGGTACTGCTATGCTTGTCACGGTTGATCCAAGTAAGTTTGCACTACCATCTTAGTTTGACACTTTTTTTCATTCTCGCACGCCCTATACTTTTTTTCATGTATTTCATGTTCTATACTGTTAGCACAATACATGTAGAACATGTTGATCTAATGATAAAATTATATGCATGGACTTTAGAAGTTGATTATGATAAATTTAAACGATTGATAGATAATATTAGGCTTAATAGCAGTTTTGGCCCCTTAAGTATTAAGAAGTTGCGATTTTGGCCCCTTAACTAAATAAAATACAAAACTGCCCCCTAAGTATCGCTCCTTTTGCAGTTTTGGCCCCCTAGGTCAATTTTGACTAAGTCAATGTTGACGTGGCGCCACATGTGTAATTTTTTTTATTTTTGTATTTTTTTAATTAAAAAATTTTAAAAAAGTATTTTTTTTTAGTAATTAAAAAAGTAAAAAATAAAAAATTTACACACGTGGCGCCACGTCAGCATTGACTTGGTCAAAATTGGCCGAGAGGGCCAAAACTACAAACGGGGCAATACTTAGGGGGCAGTTTTGTATTTTATTTAGTTAGGGGGCTAAAATCGCAACTTCTTAATACTTAGGGGTCAAAACTGCTATTAAGCCATAATATTACGATGGATCCATAGTGTAAAAATTCTTAGCTTAAATGCACTTTTGGCCCCCTATGTTTGTTGTCGTAGCAATTTTGACCCCCTAATTTTCGCAACTATGCTGAGAAGCCGCCACGTGTCCCAAATAAGGGGCCAAAATCGCAACTTTTTTGTAAAGATAAGGGGCCAAAAGAGCATATTTCCCTAAACATGACAAAATTAGGAGGTTAAAATTGCATTTTTTTTGTTAGGGGGCCAAAATCGCTACGCTGGTAAACATAGGGGGCCAAAAGTGCATTTGAGCCAAAATTCTTTAAATATTAGAATAAAATAATTTATTTTTTTGGTACAGAATAAAATAAATTTTAATAAAATTATATGACAAAATTATCTCTTCACATGTTTGATATATGTTGAGATTCTTTTTTGTTACAATGAGATCCTTATCTAGCCGTTAGTAAGGTCATTTCACATCACATACTATATCCACACAGCAAAGGCATATGTCCTCTAAAAAAAACAAAGGCATATGCCACTTGATTTTTATTAAATTGGAAACTATCCGGCTAGAGAAAACACGAATTCATGACATCGATAGTCATCCGATTAAAAATAAATGGTCCAAACAGATACACATTTTAGTTTTAATTTTATAATTTAAAATACCAAACTTAAATATGTACAAGAATGCCTGATCCTTTTTTTTTTTTTTTGAGGTGCACATTTCATTGACACACTGTGGTATTAGATTCATGTGTAGTACTTAAAGTCCACATTCAAATATTCACAACTTCGTTGACTAATGGATCAAGATCAGACCGAATTTTAAGCTTTTTTTTAAAGATAAAAAACTAAAATACAACCTTAAAACCTATATTGTTTGATCTAGATTCAATGATCACGGATGATGACGTGAAAGAGAAACTTTGTAACTACATAGAATGCATATATATTCCATCGTCTTTTTATTTTAAAACTATGGTCTATTGCTTCAGACTAACATTTTCCTCAAACCCACGATTTATTTGGCAGGTTATGACAAGTGTACCTTCAAGTCGACTTAGCTCATTGCTTGCTATAATACATAGCATTTGAAGACTTGCTAAATATTGGAAACCTCTTGTTCCGATGTCATTTTTTATGCAACAATATACTTCCTTGCTTAATTAGATACTCCCTTGGTTTGATTTTGTCTAGTTCTAAATGTATTTCTAAAATGAACCTGATGGTAGGTTTCATATTCATGACCATAATTTGATATTTAGAGATGTATATAGCTCTATTAAGAATCTAGTTCTTTTGTTTAAAACTTAGATAAGCACCCATATCTTTTGTGTATTACTATCAGCATTATAAATCCTTGAAAACTTTTATTTTTCCTTTTGATTGTTGATTATTATCGTCGTCATTTGTAGATACGTGGATTAAAGTTTTCAACTAAATTCACTGCTTATTATTTTTTTTTTTTAAAAAAAACTTCACTGATATATGTCGCATTTGGAAGCCAATATCTATCTACTGTAATATTTAATTGAAGAGGAAATCCCAGCCGACATATAAATGCATATAAGGTTAGGCATTCCTCAAAAAAGAAAAAATCTAAATGCATATAAGGTTAAGAAATTCCTAAAAAAAAATCTAAATGCACATATAATTTTAAGACATTACCGACATCAAAATACATATAAGGTTGAATGCATTATCCGACTAAAATCCATATCGCTTTCTTCATGCATGTGCTCTACAATTATCTACTTGCATTGCATATTTCAATGAATAAAACAGTAGTTAATTTGCATTCAAAAAATAAGTGAGGAACATTTTCCCTACTTTCCAAAGTCAGTGAATTTTATGTCGATCCAAGTAAATGATTCAACTGAAAACAACGAGTAATATAGTTCCAATTTACAGAATTGGATTTAGCTAGATTGATAGCTGCAACTCAGTTGTTTTTCACCATATAACCCACGAGAAAGAGTTATCAAAGTTTCAAGATTTTTTTCACCATATATAAACCCTCACTCACTCAATTCTTTTTAAGTGAAGTGTATAGCTTCGTAGTAATATTTGAAACATGGCTAACTATGCTATAGCCAATGTTTTCATCCTAGTCTTGAACTTGAGTACCTTGCTCAATGTTCTTGCTAGTCCTGGTTGTCCTTACCCAAGTCCTAAGCCACCAAAACTCCACCCTCCTATTGTTAAGCCACCAGTTCAAAATCCACCAACGCATTCTCCTACACCAATTCACAAACCACCAAAGTATCCTCCTAAGCCACCTCAATCATCACCAAAACCACCACATTTTCCAAAACCCCCAATAGTACGTCCACCTTATGTTCCAAAACCCCCAATTGTTAAACCGCCTCCATCTGTCCCTATGCCACCTGTTGTGAGACCACCCTATGTTCCTAAACCACCAGTTGTGCCGGTAACGCCACCATATGTTCCAAAGCCACCTATTGTGAAACCACCAATTGTTTTTCCACCACATGTACCTCTGCCACCAAGAGTACCATTACCACCACCTATTGTGACACCACCAACAACAAAACCACCACTGATTACACCGCCAGCGCCAGTGATTACACCACCAACACCAGTAACTCCTACGCCAACACCGACACCACCAGTTATTACTCCACCAACACCACCTAATGAAGCACCATGTCCACCACCAGCACCTATTGTGACACCACCAACACCAAAACCACCAGTGATTACACCACCAACTCCAGCACCACCGGTAATTACTCCACCAAGTAATCCAACACCACCGGTGGTTACTCCACCAACACCAACACCACCAGTAATTATACCACCGACACCAGAACCACCGGTGATTACTCCACCGACACCACCAGTGGTTACTCCACCAACGCCGACACCACCAGTGATTACACCACCAACACCAGAACCACCAGTAATTACACCACCTACACCAGCACCACCGGTAATTACTCCACCGACTCCACCAGTGGTTACTCCACCAACACCAGCACCACCAGTAATTACTCCACCGACACCACCAGTGGTTACTCCACCAACACCGACACCACCAGTGATTACACCACCAACACCAGAACCACCAGTAATTACACCACCGACACCAGTGATTACTCCACCGACACCACCAGGGGTTACTCCACCAACCCCAACACCACCTGTGATTACACCACCAACACCTGAATCACCAATAATTACACCACCAGCGACACCACCTAGTGAAGCACCATGTCCACCACCAGCACAACCAACATGCCCCATTGATGCTTTGAAGTTGGGTGCATGTGTTGATGTGCTTGGTGGAATCATACATATTGGAATTGGTGGCAGTGCTAAACAGACATGTTGTCCATTGCTTCAAGGACTCGCGGATTTGGATGCAGCTCTGTGTCTCTGCAGCACTATTAAACTCAAGCTTCTCAATATCAACCTTGTTATACCCATTGCTCTTGAGCTACTCGTTGATTGTGGCAAAAATCCACCAGAAGGATTTAAGTGTCCAACATAGTGTCCTTATGCATGCTAGTAATTCATATATCTAGTACTTTTCTATTATTAAAATCCTATTAATAAAAGTTGTGTCCATGCAATTTGTGAAATTAAATTTTATACTATGTGGCTCAGCTGTGTTAATGTTTACAGGAATTGCATGAATATTACTAGGTTGCATGGAATAAGGTTAACGTACACAAGTTGAAAGAGATGTCGTGAAGAAATTGTCATTGTTTCTCGTTTATCAAGTTGTTGTGGAATACCACAAATAAAGGACAAAAAATAAAGTAGAAGTGCTGTAATGGAATGCCTGCAGTGCGGACGAGTAAACTTTATGCACTTCACGAAGTTGTCGTCGTCATGCATTGTTGACGTACCCTTTTAAATTTATTATCAGCATTGCCAATCAAAAATCTATAGCATTGCTTGAAACTTTTATGTTTCCTTTCTGAGTGTTGATTATTAATATCGTCATTATTACCGGTAAAAGACAGCTGGATTTATAGTATTCAACTTCATTGACATGCTGCATTTGGAATACTACTAAAAAAAATAAAAATTAGCAAGGAAAAATAAGAAATCTCTCTTTAATTTCGTCACTAAATTTTGCGACTAAAGAATTTGTGATGAATTTTATTTTTTCCGTCACTAATCACTACTAGAAAAAGCAAAATTAGCGAGGGAAATTAGTGACGGAAAAAATGAAATTCCTCACAAATTTCTTAGTCGCAAAATTTAGTGACGGAATTAGAGGGGAATTTCACGTTTTCCCTCACTAAATATCCCTCACTAATTTTTGTTTTTTTAGTAGTGAATTTCCCTCCTTAATTTTACTTTTCCTAGTTTTGAAGTCGGTCCATGCACCGATCAACGTTTTATTGTTAAACAATTAGGCAAATATAAATTGGCTTCATTCAGAATTAAATGCGTAAACAATTTGATGATGAAATAGACTTGAGTGCATTACCTACGATTACCCATTAACTCTACATTCCAATCTACAAACTATGGTAATTATATATATGATAGCTTAAAAAATATATATGGTGGGATTCATAAACTAAATTATAAGGTATTACGGTGGACCCTATTATTTTTAGTATATCTTAATAAAATAAAATAAAATAAATTGAAGGAATAATAAAATATTTTTATTTTCTATTTTTTATTATTATAACATTCTTTTTTTACTAAAAATACTAAGCAACAATTTTATTATTATAACATTCTTTTTTTTTACTAAAAATAGTAAGCCACAAATATTGTCACCATTAACTAAAATGGTTACTTTGAATTTTTTAGCAACAATTGGACCTTAATAAAATAAGATAATTTATATAAAATCATTTTAATTGCTAACCATTTTTTTTATATAAATCTTGATTATGAATGAATTATGTCAGTGACTACACAACAAAAAATGATTTTTAAGGACATGCTCCGTTTAAAAGTGCTTAGTCAAATCGTATACATTATCCAAAAACACACATTTAGACGTGCAAAAGTTTAATGGTTTTCTGTATGCAATCATATATATCCGACAATAGATTTATATCTCAAGTTCTCATCTAGTTCTTTGAGTGTGCCAAGCAAACAAAACGAAAGTGATGTGGTAAATGATCAATAGACACCCATACACTACATTTACATCATGAGAGAAAGAAGAAAAAAAAATATAGGAGAGGCCGGAGTTATTAGATAAATGTGGTAATTAGGGATGTGATAGAATGAGAGAGATAAAGAGAAAATTATATGTTGAATGTGAGCGAAAAAGTTAAGGATGTTTAAAAATAGAGTAATGATATTTGAACAATTTTTTTGGTACAACTTTTGGGACAACCTTGTTGTTCTCTCTTTTCATTAGCCAAAACCAATAGAGAGAGAAAAAGGAAAAGAGAGAATAAGAAGATAACGTGAGTATGAGAGAGAAAGTTGTACAAAAGTTGTACAAAAATGGTTGTACAAATATCATTTCTCTTAAAAATAAGAGCTTGAAGAATATATTTCACACAACGACCAACTCTATGCTCCCTTGGCCCTATTTATAAGAGAAATTTTGGTCAACAAAAGTTGATGTATCTAGTTAAAAGTTCAGTCCAGATACATCAACTTTTGTTGACCCAACTTTTTCTTATAAATAAGACCGGATGAAGTATTTCATATATACTAATAGTATCCAAATTCCAAAGAAATGCAATGCACTACTTGTCCTTCATCGTTTGAGGATATGATAGAAACATGATAAGATATAAAACAGGATAAGGATAGGATGTGATATAGACAAGATATGAGTTATCTTATCATTTGATTGGTGTGAACAGGATAACAAACATGATAACATCATTTTATAATCATTTTTTTGTCACGCTTCGCAAATATATTGACATGATTTTGTGTGTCTATATATTTATATATATATCATATTTAAATGAGAAATTTATTCCTCTGAAACTATTACATATTTTTTCCAAATTCTTTTGTAATATTTGAAAATTTTATAAATTAACACTACTAACTAATTACATAAATATATAATTGTACATGATAATAAATATATAATTAAATTATTTTGTATAATTTATAGAAAAAAATTTAACACACTACTAAATAAATAATTTTATTTTAAAAAAAATGAGTAACTAAATAATTATATTATATATGTTTTTTTGAAAGAAAATTTTATTATATATTTTAGAAAATCTAAAAAAAAAACTATGTGATATAGATTATATGAAAATTACAAATCTACCGTTGCAAGAAAAACATATTTAATTTGTTATACAATTTAATTTAATATTTATATTCTTGTAGTTTTAATAAATTTTAAAAAATATTCTAATTTTAGTAGTTTTAATTTTTTATATTATATAAATTACATATTTTCTCTTGTGTAAAAATCATACTTAATTTAAAAAATTATTTATTTATATTTTTAAGTTAATATTAAATTATTTTTTAATTTTATTTTCTTATCCAATCCTAATTGGGTCTACCCCAGCTCATACTCAAGATAGAAATTATAACTAGCGAGGCAGGATATGATAAGTTTTAAGATTAACTTATCATATCATGATGTGGCATCAAACACTGGATTGCGAGAGGACATGATACATTTATCATATCATGTCTCTTATCCTGACCATCAAACAGACTAATAAGTGTCAAAAAGGAGTTAAATAGACTATATATTTTAGGCACTTTGATTACTTGGTTTGCAAGTTATCCTGCAAAAAGCTCAAAAATACTGAAGAATCATTCAATTATGCTTTTCACATCTAATGCCAATTCTTTGTAGGAAAATGCACGCCTGGACACTTTAGAAGCAAGAAAACATGAAGAAATGCAAAGGACAGCTCGCCACGGCGAGCCCAAGGCCAAAAATAGGCAGAGAAGCACAATTGCTCGCCCCCAATTCGCACCCAACTCGCCATGGCGAGTTATCAAAGGAAAAAAATAGGCAGAAGCACAGGTTTGCTCGCCATGGCGAGTGAAATTACTCGGGAGGCGAGTAAGGCAGTCTAAACCCTTCAGAACTGACGTGGCAGAAACCCACTGGGGAAGAAAGCTCAACTCGCCATGGCGAGCACACCTACTCGTGAGGCGAGTTGAGTCAGAGAAAAAAAGTATAAAAGACTTTTTCAATCAGATCAGAAAAAAAGAGGATATCTGATGCCATTTTAGGAAGGGAGAAAACAGGGGAAAACACAGAGAGAACTTAAGGAGCAAGGAGCACAAGGATTGAAGGAAGACACAAGATCATTGAGACATCATGGTTTGGTTCCATTCCATCTCTTCTTTTCTCCTTGTAAGGTTACCATGACAATGAGTAACTAAACTCTTTTTGATGGGATTAAATGTAGTTAACTCTATTAGTATGTATTTCCTTTGATTGGGACTTTGTGTGATTCTAATTTATCTTATGATATGGATGTTATTCTTGCTTTC
>Ga0228711_1003382_pt1 | contig 24713 bp, 16 predicted proteins | sample MedpolnodulmetaG_2_FD_177996 | JGI IMG/M metagenome (GOLD analysis project Ga0228711, IMG submission 177996) | Root nodule microbial communities from Medicago polymorpha collected in Santa Monica, California, United States - brown nodules | ecosystem: Host-associated > Plants > Roots > Nodule... | reverse complement strand
AAAATTTTTTTTTTCCTTTTTAAAAAAAAAAAAAAAAAAGAGTAACTCAATGAAAATGAGTTGTTTGAATTTAATTCTGATTGATGAACAACTATGTATAAATAGTTTTTAATTTGCAAAATTAATTTGGCTGAGTCAAATAAGAGTAACCAAATGGAAAGTCTAGGATCAAGTTTTCAATTGTTATATTGTGGCAGGTGTTGTTGTCCTGTATTACTTTTTCTTTTCTGATAAGTTGCAATTATGTAGTTTCAACTCCTTAATTTAATTGATTTAATATCCTTAGAAATTTAAATTTTAGGTGCAACAACTAAGAAGAGTAATTGTTTGTCTGTATTCATTTTGATTGGATTCGTGATAGTAAATGAAAGATGTCGAATTATGGAGCAACTCTGCCATATGATTGAGAGGAGCAATCATAAAGCAAGACTATTGAAAAGCATTATTATTTGTAATTTAAAATGGATGTCAGATTCCACAATTACTTTGTTGCAGCTTAGAAATGGTAGTAATTTAGGATTTCAATTTTTTAGAAACGGTAGTAATTTAGGATTGAAAAAATTGCAATATCGTGAGTACATATATGAAGATATAGAAATTGTAGGCAGTATAGCTCTTAAATAAGAAATGGCCTAAGCTTCTTGCAATGCTTATTATGATATGGATAAAAGTATGATCTTAAAATGATTTTTCTTTATTACCGACGCGAAATACTTTTTTATTGTAATTTTATTATTTACGTTGTATCTTTTTTGGTTACAAAGATAATAAAAAGGAAAAAAAATAGAAAAAAAAAGCTAACTGTTCCCTAAGGAAGAGAGTGTCAGCGGCGTCATTTCTAAAAAGATTGGTGAGATCGGCAGGGGGCGATTCATAAATAATAAGGTCATCATCAGAAGACGCTCCGAGCTTAACAAGGAAATCCACACATTGGTTCCGTGCATTATTTACATTGTATCTGTATCGTAACAACATTATTTTCTATGTTTTTTGAATGTTTTGTTTTCAATAATTATATAAAGTTTGCAAATATAATGTTTACAATCAAAAACTAACGACAACAAATTTAGGTGATTATTGTCCTCGATTTTCCCGCAAGCAGGTAGGTGAGTTCAGTAGCTCCCTCTTCTTTCATCGCCGCCGCAACCCCACTCCATTCCGCCGCCGCCTATCACCTGCTCCGCCTCGCCCCACCGTCTCTAGAATCTTCCAAATCCTCATTTCATTTTCTTTGTTCAACAACCTTCTAACTACCCAAATTCGAATCATTGTTAGTGGTTATGGCTATTGTAAATGAAGAAGATGTTCAACAAGAATTTAATCCACCGAAGAAGAAACCACCTACTGAAGATGAGAAGAGGAAGAAGAAAATTGTGGCTGGCAGTTTGATGAAAGCTTTGATTAGACCTGGTGGTGGTGCTGATTCTCGTCCTTCAGATGCTGACCAGGTTTGTTTCCGACCCAAACTCAAAAACTAATTCGGGTAATAGTCATTTTGGTCCAATGTTTAACGAGTAACCATAATAGTCGGTAGTTAAAATATTCTCTCAGTGCTGACATTAACTCTCTTCATATAAAGACTTATTAGACAGTAACTAAGTACTTATAGAAACCTGTATGACGATAAGTAAGTATATTGATGGACTACTATGACAGTATTGACTAAATTAATATTTTAACTATTTCGACTAACATGGTGCATAATTAGAGATTATTTTGAAATTTCGATACGGATTATTGTGGCCGCTTGTTACACATTCAACGCCTAAATGGACCATTACCTCAAAACTAATCTGTCCTCAATTATAAAATGTCAAGGACTAGTTTAAGTGTTTAAGTAATATTTTTTGGCTATGGCTAAATTGTACTGCGAGAAAATTGGGTCTTTGATTGTCAATTCAAGGTGTTGATAAAAAAAAATCAATTTGGGACACCTAAATTCGATAACTTTTTAAATGGTTAATGCAGTTCAGGTTGGAACCTGGTTAATGAGTTCACATATTAAATGGTTAATGTAGTAATTCGATGAATGGTTAATGATTATATTATTAAGATTGGATCACTCATTAACCATCATGTAAACTTAATTAACCATGAATTTGATTGAACATTATTAACAACGAATTCAGGCGCTCCAACTATATAAGTAGATTTGAATAATTGAGTATCAAGGTTAATCACATTTAAATTTGTGTTAATGAAGTTCAATTCCTATATATATATATATATATATATATATATATATATATTTACGAAATCTAACATTTAATTAACTACGTGTTGGAATTGCGTTATGTGTACCAAATTGATGTGCAAATAACATTTATGTTTTGGAATATTTATAGGTAAGCTAGAAATGGTTTGGTAATGCAGTCAATAATTGTAATAGGCAATGTATTATTGTTATATAGTGGATTGATGTTACACAATGTAATATAATATCATGTATCTCAGGTTATCTATCACTCCACAATTCGAACTTTGGATGGAGTAGTTGTGGAATCTACCCGATTCGAACATGGAGGTATGCAATTTTAACCTGCACGTGGACTTTTTTTTTTACGTCTATTAACTTGGAGGAATGATGATAGGTAGTGCTGTTGATTGTCTTGCTTTTTCTTCTGAAAAGTGACTGGTTTTTGTCTTGTGATTTCGGCAGTTGCTTACTTTATTTTTGTTTAGAGTTGGCACTTGGCATGGACAAAGTACTTCTCGAATCAGTTTGATTTGTCAACTGCTAGGGTGTGTTTAGTTACAGTTTGTAGATAAATTGGCTGGAATGATTTGGGAATACTAGATTCTTGTGTGTGGTGCAATCTCTGAGAAAAATATTTACTGTCATTATTGCTCCCTAGGAAAAGAAGATGCTCAAGATTTGCTTTTTTTTTCTTTTTCCCATGACTAAGGGTGAGTTTCTTACTTTCCATTGGGAACGTAAGTTGTTTTGGAACCCAGACAACTCTAACTTCCACTCCAACTTCCTCATACCACATTCTTTCTTCCATTTTTTAGTCTTTTTTGTTTGGTATGAACTGAAGAAATTTCTACAGTATTTTGTAACAAGTATTATAACCAAACATATTTGTTAATTTACCTGAGAATAACAAAAGCACCCTAGGGATTACAAAAGCTTGACTTATGTTCCTTGGTTTGAGAGTTTGAGACACAACTTTCTAATTTCTTAGAAGAACACCTGCTGTAGAAAATGTTGGAATTTGGAACAGCAGATCTAGTAGTTAAGTTTGAAGTAAAGATAGTATTCATGCTGTATTTTTGTCTTCTGCGGTAGACATAATTGATGGGCTAGACACTCATTTTCATCATTGCAACAGGCAAGGGAACACCGATAAGACATGTATTGGGTAAAAGCAAGATGCTATTGGGCTTGCTAGAAGGAATTCCAACAATGTTGAAGGGTGAAGTGGCAATGGTAACATACTACTATATATTAGTTGTTTTGTCTTTCTTATCTATACATTTTTCTGGTGGTTATTCTGAAATCATCTTGTCTTTATTTATAATAGAATCTTCATTGGTCTTAATATACTATGTTAGTGGTTTCCATTGGGGTCTGGCTTTGATGGATCTTTAGTTGGATATGAGGACAATTATAATCTGATGCCCTTTTCATTTTACTCATTTGCTTTCTGTTAGGTGGATATCTTATCCACTTAGTGATTTATTTATCTAATTTTTCACTTTAAAGGAGGATGAATTATCTATTTGTACTGAAATACTTTTTCAATTACTTCCAGTTCAAGATGAAGCCTCAGTTGCATTATGGTGAGGATGATTGTCCTGTTTCTGCTCCTGATGGTTTTCCTAAGGATGATGAACTCCATTTTGAAATTGAACTGTTAGAGTTTTTCAAGGCCAAGGTAAGGATGTGATCTTTGAGTTTCATTTTTTATGCCTTTTGTTTACATTCTCTATCTTCTTTTTATCCTGATGATTTTTGGGTTTCGTCATACTCTGACCACTTATTAGCTGATTGAGTTTTTTTAAACTGATTTTAAAGATATCCTTTTCATGTACGAAAAAGAGATTTCTTTTAAATTGTTTATCTTTTTTTACACTCTACAGTTTTGTATTATCAGTTTTGCTCATCCTTACTTTTCTCTTCACTAATATTGTTGGTGTTTCTTAGTACTGCAGTACTGGTTTTTAGATTTATTTGTTTTTTTCCTTGTTTTCAGAGTAACTGCTTATGGTGATCAAAGTCTTTCTTCTAACCCTCATTTGTTGCTTTTGTTTATATTTTCAGGTTATCACTGATGATTTGGAAGTGGTTAAAAAGGTATAAGTGTCTAGAATGTATGACTGCATGATTAATACATTTATTGTGTTTGTGTTCCCATTATCTTGGATGGCTCATAAAATGGAAAATGTGAATGTCAGAACAAAAGAACAAATAAAGGAAAAGAGTTGTGTTGTGTATAATGCAAATGTTCAATATATGTTCAACATGAAAAATTGGAAGTTGACATCCTTATTTTTGGATTTTCTATCTTTCATAATTTCATATCGTGATTTTAACTTGTGGTTGTGATTGCATTAAAGGGAATCTGGGTGTTATACAATTCACACCATAGCTGGGTTTAGGATAGGTCATATGGATTATGGGTCTATTGTAGATAGCTATACCTGACATTTACAAGATATTGATTTGACGACCTGAACCTGTGATATCCAGTCACACAGAAGAAACTCCAACCTTTTAACCCAAGGCTTCCCTCTGTTCTCCTGGTTACATTGCAACTACCAAATTGTTGGTCAATGTGATCTAGAACTGCAACATTATTACTTCAATTGTGGTTGTAGACCTTGATTTAAAACACTGCTTCATGCAGGAAGCCTGTGAGTGCATTTTTAATGACGATATTCTTCTGAAAGAAATATTTATAAATTTCCCTGTTTCATATCATGATTGAGTTCAATGGTTTTGACGCGTAGGTATTGATTTATAATCTTGTAGACATTCACAGGAGATTGTTTTGGAAAATTGGATTTGTATCATAGTATTTCTAAAAAATTTGGCAAAATTTGATGTCACTTTTATATGTTTTTACATGTTGTGTTTTTGTGTTTATGTTTTGTGCTCAACAAGTCATAATTAGAAAGGAGGAGTCAATCAAGAATAACATCCCTTTTTGCAGAAAGGTGTACATTTTTTCACCAGTCAACTTTCTTTTAGTGTAGGTTGTACGTGAAGGGGAGGGCTGGGAATCTCCAAGAGAACCTTATGAAGTGAAGGCTTGGTAAATCAAATATTTGCTTCCACCTTGTTCATGTAAGGAAGTATAATGCAGTGGTGGAAGTCTCTGATGTTTTTTGTCTTGTCATTTACAGGATTTCAGCAAAGACTGTTACTGGGGAATTGATCATGTCACGCACAGAAGGAGAACCATACTTCTTCACATTTGGAAAATCAGAGGTAGTTAAACCACTTCACAACTTGTTTTTTTTATAATGCTATTATGGTGGAATAACTTGCACTGATGGTAGCTGGCCACTCCTAGCGTGCCAAATATTTCAGCTATGATCTGATATGGCTGTGCCCAAACTTTTTATTTCCTGATTCCACATGTGAAGCAGCTCCCCCAAGATAAATACAAATGACAATAAAGTTATTTATTTTCTAGGCATTGTTGTGTTGGCAATATCTTACATAGTGCTTTAATATTGAGTAGCTTTCTACCCCTTGCATTTGGTGATTACCCTGCTGATACACTCAGGTACCTAAAGGTCTTGAAATGGGGATCGGAACAATGGTTCGAGAAGAAAAAGCTGTTATATATGTTACAAGTCAGTATTTAACTGAGTCTCCTCTGATGCCTGTTATTGAAGATTCTGAAGTCCAGTTTGAAGTGGAGCTTGTTCACTTTATTCAAGTGAGCATGATCTTCCTTGCTAATGAATTTTTTAACTGTTGTGTCATGTATGTATTGTATATAGTAAGATATACTATGCTAAAAAATTACTTTTTCTTGGCATTCTCCAATCATTATATACTGTACTAATTTTACTGTGGCATTCGTTCATTTAACTCTGAGTTCTCTATTCTTACCTGATTTCTAACATGTATGAAATGTGGTAGCTTTTGCATTCCTTAAACATGGTGCATTAGTTTGTATGATAAGCACTGAAAGGTTTTGGTATTGGGGCTTGGAAATATACTCCCTTGAATTTAGAGATTTCCCTTTCTAGGCTTTATGGAAAACCCATTTGGTAACACTATTTTATAAAACTCAGACATGGCTATGGGAGCTTATTATTATCATACAAAAGTAAAAATGTTAAAAATAAAGTAATACTAAATTTATTGAAAGATAAATACTTTTTTTTTGGTCAAGTAGCCCAGTGGCCAAAATTCCACCCATTAAGGTGAATAAGTGGGGAGTCCAGGGTTAGAACTCCGGCCCCTGCATATTGCGATGCCCCTACCAACTTAGCTATGCTCACGGGGACGAAAGATAAATACCTTTAATCTATGAAATAAAAGTTACCCAAGTTACGAGGCATTTTGGTACAGAAAAATAAGGATAGACTTAATGACAGATTTGAATTACTCCACAAATGAGAAAACGAAAGGTTGTATACTGCATAACTTCTAGGGTATGCCAACTTCCTTGTCCGAAGGCCCTATAAAAGTCACTCACCGAATGTCCTCTTCCCTACCTTTCCTCCCTTCACCACTCTTTCTAACTATTCCCATTCCTACCCTCTTTTCTTGATTGGCATGGTTTTTACAACTCACGTCCTTCTTCTGCCCCTTACTCGTGTCTCCGTGTTGCATAGGAACACCTAGCACCCAACAGCCCTCCCGGAAGGGGGGCAGAGCAAAAAAGAGCAAAACACTGCAGGTGGAATGTACTTAACTGATACAAGAGGAGGACGTAAAGGTGATTGGGATAGACCCAGGGTGTGGAAGAAGTTACAAAGAAAGGTAAAGACTCAGAGGGTAACACTATTAGAGATTAGATACATTCTCAGAGTAGGAGAATAACAACAATAACCTTTTTGGAATCGAGTATAACCCAAAATGATATATTTGAGACACCGAACACAATTTTTCAATCAGGATAAAGATTACTGACAAAACAAATTCCCAAAGATCCCGCAATTCATTCGACTCGCATGATTTTATATGTTGAATCGCGATTCTGAGTACCATGGCGGAGTTAACTTTTCTTGAAATACTTGTCTTGAGTTAACTTTTCTTCAAATACTTTGCTTTTAATAAACTTTGCAAGGAGGATGAATAATCGGAAAAGTTACTAAATTAATTGTCCAATATTTTGTACATGAAATGTGGATTTTGTCATGATTATAGACATACATAAATTTGTATGTACTATAATTTCTCTCTTCATAGTCATTCAGAGACCTGGATTTTATCCTTTGTATTATTATTTGTGTCTGAAACACGTGCTTTTGTGTTTTTAATTATTTTCTTCGACCAAGATGTTTAACATGTGAATTTTCTTGCTGGAAATATATCAACAGGTGAGGGACGTGCTTGGAGATGGGCGCCTGATAAAACGTCGGATTCGTGATGGAAAAGGTGTGGATTAAGAATATAGTTATTTACTAGTAGCATTCTTACAAGGAGCACAGTGATTATGGGGCCCTTCATGATTTCTCTTTAGCCAAATAAATAAATAAAAAGCAAAGAAATAGAAAATAATGTTGTGGAAAATGCTTGGCTCATGCTTGAGTTATACTGTTAAGATGCTTCAATTATACAAATTCAGTATTTACCTTTCCTTTTCTCAGTTTTCATTCCTTTTATTTTTGTAAAATGGTATGCAGGGAGACGGAGCCAAATTTTAATTCTTATGCTTACATTTACAAAGTTTATGTACCAGTTGATCATTTATGTTCTAATTTTTTTTAATGATATTGTATTTTGTTTGTAAACAATAGGTGATTTTCCAATGGATTGCCCCCTTCATGACAGTCTACTTCATGTTCATTACAAGGGTACTGTTCTCAATGAAGAAAATAGGATTTTCTATGACACGAGAGTTGATAATGATGGCCAACCATTGGATTTCTGTTCTGGAGAAGGACTTGTGAGTTTACAATTTAAGCATAAACCAACCAACGTTCCATTTTACTTTTATTATTTATTTTATTAAAGGTTTTGTGTCTGAAACTTCCATGTGTGATCACTTATTTAAAATGTTTGCCTTTCATTTTCATGCTCTTCATGCAAATAATGAACATTTACACTGGTTTTTTTTTTTTTTTATAGGTACCAGAGGGATTTGAATTGTGTGTTCGTCTGATGCTACCTGGAGAGATGGCTCTTGTCACATGTCCGCCAGACTATGCTTATGATAAGTTTCCAAGGTTGTTGATGAAATTTTAGGTTTCATAAAGGATTGAATATGTTCTTTATGTTTTAATCCACTGTCAGTTTGTTCAATGATGCTTCATGACACTATAGGCATGCTATTTATTTTATTTTTTTATCAGGCCTTCAAACGTTCCTGAGGGTGCTCATATTCAATGGGAAATTGAGCTTCTATCTTTTGAAATGCCAAAGGTAATTTGAAAAAATATTTAGTTAATTTCTAGTTATTTACTATAGTGGATGCACATTTACATGTGGCAATAATAGGACCAACAAAAATGCTGTGGTATTGAATGTTCAGTAAAGTACTGACAGTAGCAAAAACAAGTTTGGCAGAAATTAGAATGCTTAAATGTCATTTTTGCATTGATTTTTAAATTAAGAATATTTTTTGGTGGAGTTAGGTCTCCATACAAATATTCACTTATGAGATAGTTTTCAAGTTTAGATGAAATACAACTGCTCTATGAAATAAAACAGCAGGTGATTAATCACATGTGTGAGATTTAATATTTTCTTATGTAACAATAATTAGCTTACACAACTTAATAACCCTCAACCCGTTTTGGTTTCTATTTTACATGCTGTTTACTGAACTCATTAATATGCCTTATACATTACGAACATAACCCCTATTACAGGACTGGACAGGAATGGACTTTAAAAGCATAATGAACGAAGCTGAAAATATCAGAAACACGGTATGCAAATGAACCTACACAAGTTTCTACATATGGTTGGTCTTCTATTACTGGTGTTTTGATGGTACAAGACATGATTGTCAAACATGCTTATGTACATGGCGTATGTGTGTTTTGTGCAAAGTATGGAACTAGGAGCTAATATGCTACACCTTTTGTAAATAAGCTTTCAATTTCAATTTTGCAAATTTTAATTTTAATCCTTAACTTAAAGATATCACCTTTCTGATCAATCAATGAATTAGTTTTCTGGCTTGGCTGTAGTCCCTTTATTTTAGGCTAATATCTTTGAAAATTTAAGTGGAGAGGTTTTTATTGAAGATAAATAAATTTGTATAGATTGGTTTTGATAGACAGCTAAGTTACTTATAGTTGCAATTAATGCATTTTAAAGCAATTGAAGATTAGTTGACAATGTGATAGGACTGGATCAGAATATAGATAAAGAAGTGATTATGGGCAGAAATTCAATTACACCCTAGGTATTTGATATGGGAGCTTCTGCAGTGCAGTCAGGAAACTGACTTTTTTGAAAAAGTTAATTTTGATCTTAATGTTTGATTCATTTTTAAATTGTTGATTACTGATTAATGATCAATAGTAATTCATCTAGTAATGCTTGCAACATCTTGGGCTTACATGTACTATTTTATCGTTGGAATCTTTAACATGCAAACAGAGTTGATGATATTATGTGATAGTCTTAAGTGTTACACTTTGTGGGGTGTCACGCTTATAACAAGGTAGGATAAAATTAGATTAAGTGTAGTCTTATATATCTTATGAATTGATGATACTATGAGGACTGAACTTTTGATGGCATTGTACAAACAGTGGGGTGTTACTCATTACATTTTTGATGTTATAGTGTTAACTTTACTAAAAAAGTCATTTTCATGACTTCACCATAGAATTTTCCATTTGATATACCTAGTTCCTTTCCTCCCTAAATTTCTCCCCAAAAACCGAGAACCCCTGCTTTTATTTCCTTTCATTATGTATAGCCTTTACCATTCCCTCACTAACTATCCAAGTATTTGACTAATTACGGCCGTCTAATCTACAGTTTCAAACTGCCATTTCTGTTACTAACTGATTGAAGCCCTGTTGAGCTCAATGCCCTTCTTTAGAAATATATGAATAGGTGTCTTTGGGTAGAATTGTATGAAATTTCATTTTCTGGTGTAATATTGTTTTTGAACTATGGATAATTATTGATTATTTCCCGATGTTGGGGTCCTTAATTTTTTCCTTGGTAGTAGTTCCATAGTTTCAGTTAAATTCTGTGTTTAATCATGATAAATACAAATTATACACCAATTTTATTTGGCTATCAGAATCTCTCATGCTATAGTTATTACAGGGTAACAGGTTGTTCAAAGAAGGAAAATATGAACTTGCAAAGGCAAAGTATGAAAAGGTATTTTTCTTTCTTTCTGCGGCGTGTGTTCCTATTTATTGCAGAGGTGTCAGAATTTTTAGATAGTTCAATTGTAGGTGATTCTGCATCCGGACAGGAACTATGTGTTAAAGTCCACACAGACTAGAGATATAATCAAAGTAGTCCTTATAAGGCTTGAGAATTTCTCACATATTGAGCTAGGTTTTAGGGTTGAGTTAGGCTGTTAGGCTATTGTACTAAAGCCCATTCTCGATATGTTATTGGTACACCCATATTTGTTGACTCTCCAGATATTAGTCCCGGGCATGCGGGTATGGACTACCCATATTTGTTCATGCATCATATATGAGGGGTGTCCAAATCCAACACCGACTATAGATATGACCAAATTAGTCTTTGTATGAGGCTTGAGCAATCTCGACATCTTTTAGCTAGTTTTTGGAGTTGTGTCAGGCCTAATGCGCAACTGATAAGATTTGCATCTAAGGATCATAGTAATTGAATTGTACTTAGCTAAACCATGGTGTAATGGCACACACCTGTGTCAGGGTGTAAACTGCGGCTGCTCCCTTGCCAAGGTCCTCAGGTTATAATTTTTACATGGAGCATCAGCTAACTGCAAAATACTTCACCTACATTTTGACAATTTACTTCTATTATCTATATTATTATTCACACATTATCATTTTTTCGAAGAGTAGGCCAATCTGTTTGTTAGGTATCGACTAGTTGGAGTGAAATCCGAGGTTAAAGAATAGCAGTGACCTAATTATTGTTTGGAAGGAAGAAAAATGAGATACATGTGATGGAATCCGCAGTTCTCTTTTCCTGTTCCATCACATGTGTCTCATCTCTTCCTTCTCAAAAACATTTACTTCAATGCTGTTATTTAACCTTAGATTTAAAGCTTCCGGAATCACCGTAAATACATAAAACCATTCCATAGTTACCCTATTACATAATTTCTAAAATTTCTTAAACTCCCGTATAAGATGGAGCATCTAAATCTTAGCACTGAGCTTCTTTCTGATAAGTCGAAACTGGGGTATTGCTTCAACAAAAGATCTGTTATTTCTATCAATTATTTTCAAGTTCTACCAAATTTTCTGTGCTAGGATTTGAAAACTACTAAACTCTTAGTTTTTTTATTTTTTATATCTCTGTTGTAATATCTAAAATTTTATTGAAAGGATTGGATTTATAATTTACTTGCATTTGAGTTTTGTTGTACATCTTAATGATCACTTGGATTTTTGTTTTTCACTCAAGGTCTCCCTTTACCATCGATCTTATTAACATTATGTGGTAGTTGGCAACAGGTGCTTCGAGAATTTAACCATGTTAATCCACAAGACGACGAGGAAGGAAAAGTATTTTCAGATACACGTGTACGTAACTCGTAGATTGATTTCTGTTCATACTAAATATCTTATTAATAATATATCTAAAAAGGAAGCATGTTTTCCTAACTTATGACTGCTAAATTGATTTCCGTTCATACTAAATCTTTCTCTCTTTCATGATTGAAGAATTTGCTACACCTGAATGTTGCTGCATGCTATCTAAAATTGGGTGAATGCAGAAAATCCATTGAGACTTGTAATAAGGTATGTTTTATGGCCTAAGCTATCATGTACCCTTTATTTATTTCATTGGAATAAAGTTAATGAACAGAATGGCATATAGCAATAATTGATTTTTCTATTTCGAATTTGTAGAAGACGATTTATTGGCAAAGCAAGTTTTTTTTCTTTCTTTCTTTCTATGATTAAGAAGTTCCAATTACGATGGAGTTTTCTGTTAAGTAGAAAATGCAAAATGCCTTATTACTGAAGCCTGCATTATTTCAAACCCACTTAAACTACTTTGGAGTTTTCTAGTTATTGGATTCAGTCCAATCTAGATAAGGATATATTCTGTACATTCGGATTCTGAGAGTTCCATATCTTAATTTAGCCTGTCGCCGTGTGTTCTTCAATGGACCATGCAGGTTTTAGAAGCAAATCCTGCGCACGTTAAGGGTCTTTATCGTCGTGGAATGGCCTACATGGGCAATGGAGATTTTGAAGAAGCAAGGGCTGATTTCAAAATGGTAAACCTTCATACTCAACTTTCTTTAGAATATAAGGTATAAATGTCATCCGTTTCTGAAGTCAATTGTGTGCTTCTATTTTAGATGATCAAAGTCGACAAGTCAACTGAATCAGATGCAACTGCAGCTCTTCTAAAACTGAAGCAGAAAGAGCAGGTGAGATTGGAATCACCAATCAGTTTCTTTTATATATGCTTGAGATGTCATGGGGAGTTGGGTAACTAGTTTGAGCTAAGGTTTAAGGAGTTGGAGGTCTTGGGTTTAAACCCGGACGAAGGAGTAATTACTAACATTTTCCATTAAAAAAATAAATAAATGCTTGAGACGTCACCACAGGAAACACTATGACTTTATTCTTACACAAATATCGATATATTTGTAGGAAGTTGAGAAGAAAGCTCGGAAACAATTTAAAGGGCTATTCGACAAGAAGCCTGGAGAAATTGCGGAAGTTAAAGCTAATGATGATGAAAATCAAGTCACAAGTGAAATCCAGAAAGATGGTGAGGTACCGGAAGACTCATCAGATGGAACGAATTCGGAGGATTCACATGAAGCTGCACCTGATGCAGATCAAAGGGGTTGGTTCGCTCACTTTTGGCCTACCGGTCATAGAATTTTTTCATCTCTTGGGCTTCAAAGATGTACCATACTATAATTCAACTTAGACCATTGGCCATTATACAATTTTCAAATGGAGGCATTTCAGATCACTGTATTACCAGGGTTTTTAGAGAGTTCAGGCATGTTACCAGGAATAAATTTGTGTTCAGTTTTATATTATCATCTTAAACACTTGTAATAGTTAATTAAATAAAGTTGTATGCATAATAGGAAATAGCAGAAAGTGATCAAAGTGAAGTGGTTGTTAATAGTGCTACAATATAGTTGTAATATTAATATTTTAACTTGATGTGAGGATAGACATGATGTTTAGTGCAATGAAAAAGATGGATTTGGATCCCCATTGAAAGCTTTCTCTAGTTTTCCATTGATAATATGATAGCTTTGATTGTTAAGGTATTGCATAAAACTAAGTTTCAATTTGTTCAGTAGGAAAAAAAAAACTTAAGAAAGACATTAATTGAACGAAGAAACCAAGCCCATTAATAAACCTGTTTTTATTTTAGATTGAATTATCGTTCTGGTTCTTCATAATTTTTGTACGGATCAAATTAGTTCCTAACCAAAAAAAAAAAGTAGTCTGATATTTTTATGATGAGGACAAATTAGTCCCTATGTAATACTCAGTCAAGAATAACACTATTTGAGTTTTATTTTTTTGTTGAGAATTAAATTGATCCGCACCAAAGTCACTTATATCTATTAACTTGCATGGAGATGTGTATGTTTGCACAAATTTATCGACCTAACTCTCACAGTTCTCAAAATCTTTGAGTTGGATCTTATGTAATCTAGGATTCATCAACCAAGCATGAAACTCTTTATTTGATTGTCTCTTATAAAATTCAGATCATAATTGCCCTGAATATCACAAACTTTTGTATGTTATTCAACACAAGAAGAAGGAAAAGTCATTATTGATACTCTTAAGTTTTCTAGTAAAATGCAATATCGATGAATAATATAGGTTGACCAAGTCTAAACTAGTTACCCTAAACAATCACAGATCATAATAGCATGTTTACATTCACTTTAGCACACATAATTTGATATATTTCCAGGGGGCCTAGGTCAAGCTTGGTTTTATAAAAGAAAGAAAATACTATTTGGTCTAATGCTCACATCCTAACATAAAAGGTTTCATTGGACTAAAAACAAAGTTAGAGATGAAACATTAAATTAGCTATCAACTTAAGGAAAACCAAGTTAGGCAATCATTTTTTTCCTCTTTAAAATTCAATGCTTGTAGAGAAATACAAAATTAGAACATTTACAACATGAAATACATGAACATATGATGTATTCATCTGCCCAGCCTCTACTGGCATGTAGCACTCCCCTTCATGCAAATCCCTCTTCCAACCTACCATCAAACATATGTAATACATGGCAAACTAAATGTGTTGTCTGTCTCTGTAACTATTAATAGCTCTCCTTTTTCCTTCTTCACAAATCAAACATAATATTTCTTCTTCACACGCTATGAAAATAATTACTATTATTTTATCTCTCCTTTTCCTTTTTTCTCAATGCCACATTATCGTATGACTACTTCATAATGGTATATCAAGGGCATCCGGCCTTTTGTTGACAGAAACAATGTCTTTAAATTATTGGCTGCAACACCCAAAAGACATTGTTCTTGTTGACAGAAGGCCTAATGCCATTGAGATTTTAAAATATTTTAGCTTCAAATAGTAAAAAAAAAACTCATATATTATCTAATCTTATATATTAAAGTAGTTATGTCTCTTTGACAACTTTTTAAGCCAAAAAATTGATTGTAAATTTCATAATTTTCAGATTTTTTTTATGGTTTTATTATGCATAATGTTGCAAATCATTGTTTAATAAATGGTTATAGTATTAGTAGCTATATTTGATTGTTTATATTAAAATGTATTTATGGTTCTATTACAATGTTATAAAATCAACAAGAAGAGAAAATAAGTATTTTCTTTCAACAATCTATCTGATACAAAAATGAGAAGTCAAAATTATTTAAGGTTTTGATTCTTTGTCTTTCAGAAGCAATAACTCATAAGAATAATAAATATTATAATTTTTCTCATGACATATTCACAATAATCCATCACTTGCTACTGCATTTATAAGAAAATATATACATGATTGTTTTGATTGTTTTCTCAATGTTTATAAGAAAATATAATCCGTCGCTCTGTGTGTGTGTGTTTGCGCGCATGCGCTTGTGCGCGTGCGTGTGTATATGTGTTGTTTCATTTTCGGTTAATGAGTGATTTATGTTAAAATTGATTTAAAGATATAATGAATTAGTGTTTTTATTTTTATATATAATACTGCAATTTTATAATTATTAATTATTTAGATAATTAACTTCCTGTGCATCGTAGTTAATAGTTAAAGAGACAACATATTTAGTTGCCATATATTACACATGTTTGATGGTAGGTTAGAAGAGGGATTACATAAAGGAGAGGCTCGACAAAAAAATGAATGATTTGTTGTGTCTCTCTTCTCATAACGTAAATTTAAGAACCAAGTCACAATAAAGGAAAATATGACTAGTAGTTTTCTCCTGCGCTTGACAAAAAACACATAGAAGAATTCTCTTGAGATACAATCAAGAAGAACATTTCAAGCAATCGAATCAAAGTTAACTGAACCATTACATTGGTTATCGAATCGAACCATTATTTTAAAGATAGTTCATTACCTGAACTGAACCGTTATTTAACTCAATTAGTTGTTAAGAATCGAACTGAACCGTTCACATCAGTTATCAAATTAACGCACTGTTTAATGAAATGGAAAACTAGTTTTTGTTTTGTTTGAAAGAGATGAGATTGATGTTGAGTCGAGTTGCAGCAGTAAAAAGTCTATCCACAAGCATGAAATGAACAAAGAGACACAATCTTTTAATAAAAAATAGCAAATAATTATCCTGAACAAAAGAGACACAATGTTTCAAAAGGAAAAATAAAAACAAGGACAGACGGAACAAACTTTAATGCTCCATAACACTCCCAAAAACATAAACAGACAGAACGCGCCTTTACTTAAATCATTTAAGCCATTGAGCCTTTATTTACCATAATCAGTTTTTCTACTCTCACTACAAAAGAATAATGTGAATCTACAAGACATTTATGGAATGTCAACATTGCAGTGTCGTTTTTTTACTAGTGTCCCAACTTCTTAATGCTAAGATTTATTGGTTCTTCTAGTGTGATTTGCAAGGTAAACACTTTTATTGCTAGATTTGTTCAAATACTAGTATAAGTGTCTCCAATTCCATCACAATATTTGCAAACAACTCCAAATGCTGTAAAAATCTTCGAATATCCTGCAATTACATTAAAAAAACAAAACACAATTAAATCCGCAAAAGGACCAAAAATACATTTCAATATTGTACAAAATATTGATTTTGGTTCAGTTTGGTTCGGTTAATAGGATAAAAGGTTAACAGAACCATAATTTTGGTTCAGTTTGATTCGTTCTAAACCTTAAACGGGTTCAGTTCGGTTTTCCCAAACCATTTCAATAATTCGGTTCAATTTGATTTTCTTCAAAAACATAACCATGCCCACCTCTAGCTATACGTAGCAAAGTCACTCACATGCATAAATATATTTCCTATAAACTCCCTCTTGAAAAAAGAAAAATCCTATATACTTATATACTAATATATGGCTCTATTCTTTGTATTAAGCTAACATATTATTTTATATTAAAAATTAGTATAAGAAACTATTTTCTTAAGAAGTGTACACATTCAAAATTAGGCACTCAATAATATCAAACCAATGGAGTATTATTGGAATGATAAAAATAATATTTGATTTTTTTTGGTAGTGGTCGAGGTTGGAACCCCAAACTTGCATATATTATGCATTGTCCATACCAACTGAGCTAAGCTCACGAGGACAAAATAATATTTGATCTAAATAATAAAGGTCAGTAACAGTTAATTTTACTTTTTAGATTATGTGGTTTTAATAAATATTTAATATTATCCTTTGTAAAAAAAAGAATATTTTACAAATTATAAAAAATTTAGCCATGTTAAGGGTCCGTTTGATGGTCAGGATAGAATAGAGGCAGAATATGATTTAAAGTTGGATAGAGATAGGATATGATAAGGACATGATAAATATTAATCCTATCATGTGTTTGATGCGCATATGATAACAAACATGATATCATTATAATTAAATAAAAAAATTACTCTCATGATTAATTAAATATTATAAAAATGACATGTTATTGATTATAATAGAAAATACATGCTATCATTATTTTAAAAATGACAGAATATCAAGATAATAAATAAGGAATGATCTTCTAATCTCATCAGAATAATTTCTAACCCAGCTTATACTGAGGATAGAAATTACAAAGAAAGGTCAGAATATGATAGAAAAATGGTTTATTTTATCTTATCTCTTTGGAGCATCAAACATGATATTTAAGTAAGATATGATTAATGTATCATATCATGTCTCTCTATCCTGACCATCAAACGGACCCTTACTGAATTTCTAGATCCGTCCTTGTTTGAAGACCAATGACAAACATAAGGATATATTTTGCATTCAAACATTGAGCCCTTCATTTATCTCACAAGATGATCAAAACATACTCTAAATGAGCTAAGAATCAAAGCCAAAAAAAAAATCATAAATAATAATCATTTATGAAACCTATGAAATTCTATAAAATCTCAAATAATAGATGATGTTACAAATAATATAAAAAATACTGACTTACGAATCAATGCTTGGAAATAGGACAGCTATATTATAGGACACTGGGAGGATCTGATGCTATGTTGAAAATTAAAAAACAATACAAAATAAGTGAAGCAATCTTATGACATGGAACAAAGGTTGAAACTTGAAAAGCCAGCTTGCAAAGAAATATATAGTATTTGTGCTCAACATGAAATATATCGTGTAAAGAAGAAAAACTAGCTGTTGCTTTGAGTTTGACCTTTGTTTTATAGCATTAGGACAAGCTTTTCAGAAGCAGAAAAAAAATCTTAACTTGAAAGTTTCTATCAAATAAAGAGGACAATCATTGTGACATACTTTTTTTTTTACTAATGTGTAAAAATTACCCTGGCCTTTTCAATGATCTTAAGAAACTTAATTTAGCACCTACTTTATTATATTACCCTCAAGTTTAATGATATTGCAGTGTGGTTGGAGATTAGAGATACTGCCATTCAATTAGGGGTCATTATATGGTCCCATAAATTCACTTTGCAAGTACACTTTAAAAATAACAGTAAAATATTGGATTCTTGGTAGATGTGGATATAAAATTAATTTACATTGATCAATTTAATTTATAATCATCATAATCATTGACAATGTAAAATATTTTTATAGATGTACGAAATTAAATCACTCTATGATGTTATATTTTTAGATTAGTTAGTAAAATATTTTCACAAGTATCTATTTATAGTTATTTGATTGGATACATGCGTAAAAAAAATGTTACGTTTTCATTGCACTAAGAGAAATTAATTCCTACATTAATAATGTATGTATCATTTTCTCTAATATTTTAGTGTGGATTGAGTGTGGGAGCATATAATTTGCAATGCTAACAAAATCAAACATTAAATTAAAGTAATAAAAAAAAGGGGGAAAGGTTCATAGACAAAGACACTTTTGCTTGAAGTAACAAAAATGACAATTCATGATTGTTGTCATCACAAGTTACATGAGAGGATACCCAAAAGAAGCTACATTGTTTTTTTTAATCTTTTAGTAAAACCCAAAACGATCCTTTGCTGTAAAAAGAACATCATCATGCCTTAAAAGACATTGTTGAGCAAAAGGTTGTGAACTTGTGATAGGGCTAAAATTAATTGAACCAATTGCATGGTGACAATTGGCATAAGAATATTGGTTAGTGGAAGCACAAGTCTACAGATGGAAAGAAATTATGATTGATGTTGTGGTCTTATACTTTTATATATATACAACAAACAGCACATGATATGTTGCATGTGAGTTCTTATCCTAAAGTTTATTTTTATATGATATAATTGAAGCTATGACAAAAACTGGAAAATGGTATCCCATGCTTTACTCACATAGTAATATGCCTATTAAGTAATAATAAGGGGGAAGAAAAATGAAAAAGAAGAAAATGACATTTTCCTTTTGGACTAATGAAAATGACTGGATGATTTGCAATGATTTTACCGTGGAAGTTTCTGAATTCAAAGAGATATTTTTTACTCAACTCAATGAGATTGTAACTTAATTTTTGTAAGTGTTGATAAAGAATTAAGCACAAGGTTTGTGTATGAATAAAAGTATACCCTTGATCTAAGCATAGGTCCGCAAAATCGTAATCAAGTGATATAAATTGAAATGTCGAAAAAATATCAAGAAGGATGTCTTAAATCGTCGATTATAAGCTAGCGAATCTTGGGAGATGGTCTCATTTTAGTATAAGCACTCGCCCCAAATAATGTTTTATTCTTTTGTAAAAACCAAATATCTTTACGCACAACTATAAAAACTAATTCATTAAATTCGTTAAGATCACACACAATAGAGTTCTCCCTCAAGATTTTTTTCCCACAAGTAATGTTGTCAAAGAATCAGTATAAGATTGCAAATATGCTAGATGAAATTCAATCCTCAAGGGGAAAAAGGACAAATAAAATGTATCAAAAGTGCATAATTTATCCACCAAATTATTTGTCACAAATTATGGAAAACTAATAAATAAAGGTCCAACAAAATATATAACTGTAAAAATCTCACCAAACAATCTATGCAAACAAAAACCACACTATCTAACAGTCTAAAGCTCTAATTTAAGCACTTTTTTTTTTTTTATAGATCTTGGTTGTCTTCAAGCCTTTGTACTCCATTGATTACTTCTATCTTCTTGATTGATGACAATGAAAATCTTGGAAAGAATTTCTCCTTCCCCTAAATTAACTGTAGATTTGGTGTAGCGTTTCGTTGCTCGAAGAATTTTAGACTCCCTTCTTGTACTTTGTAGAGGAGAAACTAGGACAATATCGACACGACACTTATGAAACTTTAAGGATTTTGGCTCAGAGATTTTACACTATGGTTCCAACATAACCAAATCCTACAATTGTGAAGGTTAAGGTTTGAAGGAAAAGGTAGATAAAGTAGTTGTGTTTTCCATGCACATAGTCATAGCATCCACAAAAGAAGAGAAACACTGCAAATCCTAGCTCCAAGAAATTAAGCCTGCTCATGTTCATAAACACATAATTGTTAGCCATAACAAAAATTAGAAGCCTAATATGATACTTCAAAATTGTAGTTAATAGTGAACTAGAGCACAAAACTAGGACAAAATTCCCTTTTGTTTGGAACTCAAATCACAAGAAAACAGAAAATATAACCTTATAATATTATGAGTTCATTCTATAATAATTCTAATTTGGGTTTTTATAGAATCTTCTGTCATGTGCATATGGTTTATATTCTAAAAGCTTCTGTAAGGCTCATGTGCATGGAAGAAATGTGTATACCTACTTAATCATTCTTAAATGTCAAAATCACGAGATAAAGAATAACAAAAGAATTAGTTCCTAGAAACAACAAAATAACATTAGTGTCACAAATTATTAATATTTCCTTAAATCATCAAATTATTGGCCAAACTATAAGATTCCTTTAATGCCAGCTAGTGTGAGTGACAAGTGACAACCAGAATGAAGATGTAGAATTTGAGATTTAGACAAAGATACCAAAAGAAGATACAATTATTTTGTTTAAGAAATAAATAATTAACTGACCTTTCCATAAATTTGGATCTTGTTTTCTTTTGAACTTTGACATTGGTTTTCTTGGCAGCATCTCCAGATTTGTCTTTTTTATTGTTGTTGTTGTTAACAGAATCTCCAAGTTTTTCAGTCACAACCCATTCATTAGCCCTCCCATATTCTAGCAAACCGATTAGGGTTGCCTTGGTACGATGTAAAGACATGACATTCTCGAAAAGGATCCAATAGAACAAAAGGTGAATTGACCTGCAAAAGTTTCACACGATGAGTGCGTGTTTGAATTGACCGCACTAAACATGGATATGATAACATGACAGAAAATTAATCGGACCTTGGTGTTCCGACTGAGTTGAGAATGGTGATGATGGAAGGAATGTAAACAGCACCCCAAATTGGAACATGAACCTCCGGGACCAAAATTGTGAGGGGGATTACAAGACAGTAGAAGAAGAAAGTGACCATGTGAGCTACGATCTTGCGAACAAGGAAAAAGCTGTATATAACATACACTTTCTTCCAGAACTTCACTTTCTGCACACAAGAACCAAAACAGAATATCATTAAAATTCAGAACATAAATCAAAATAGAATTAAGTTCTTTGGCTCTTTATTCTTAATTTTAACAAACAAACATACCTTGTTCCTTATAATCTCCATTGCCATTTTGCGGAACAGATTAGCAGGACCGCAAGACCATCTGTGCTGCTGGAATCTGAAGGCTCTCAGAGTACTTGGAAGTTCACTGTTTGCCTATAAAAAGAAAATTGCAATGATAAATATCATTTTGCGATATAAGAATGTTCTTCAAATCTTGACCGGTGAATTAAGGTACAATCCAAATTCAATGGTCGGAGATTGACTACATCGACACTGGACTGCTGCAAAAGATTATGAGCTAGGACTAAAACCATTCACAATCTATAATATAGTTAACTTAGGATAGAAGATTTACCTGGAGGTCTCCAAGGTACAAAAATTTCCATCCCCTAAGACTTGCTCGAACAGCGAGGTCCATATCTTCCACTGTTGTTCTGTCTTTCCACCCTCCTGCTTCATTGATAGCAGCTATTCTCCAAATACCAGCCGTCCCTGCATTCAGGTTCCAAAATACGAATCATTAGTAAGTAATTGATGTAATCACATGTGTCAGGGTCGTGTTTGACACAAGACACGGCTTCAATCAAATAAAGTGTAAGGGCTACTAGCTATAAGACGATGCAGCCAAATATGTGGGTCGAATCCACACATTATCATGACTAACGACCAATCAGTAACATTTGACGATGAAAAACATAAAGTATAAAGTGAATTACCATTGAAGCCAAAGAAAGCATGAGTAGCTGATCCAACTTCTTGCTCAACTGTGAAATGGTAATCCAAAGACATCTCTTGCATTCTTGTCAACAAACATTCATTTGCATTCACTGTCACATAAACCATTCTCAATATTAGTATAACAACACATCAATAATTTGTTACTAGAAATTAATTTAATCCTACTCAATTCAATCATTAAAATGTGAAAATCACTACATCATAAATCCATGGTCTAACTAAATAAAAAAATTACACCAAGGTTTTAACTTTTTTACTATATGTTTATGTTAGTTAACTTTAACTTTTTCACAAGGTAAGGTTTATCTTGATGACCAATATCATTAGGTAAGGTAAAGTACACTATCACAGGACAAATGCATAATTCCGTTACAGTGGCCAACCAAAAGGTACAAAAAGAAAAGGTCAGATTTGTCCCCACATAAACACATGAATTTTATTTAGATAAAAATGTTACAAAAAAAAATAAAAGACTACATTATTGGAATGAAAGCAAGATTTAAAGTAATAAAGTATATCTAAATATAAATAAATAAACTAACACCACTACTACTTAGTATTATTAAATCATATAAATAAATGTATACAAAAAAATACAAGTACCTAACCAAGTATGATTATTATGAATAAAATTAAGAAATAGTTTTGTTGTTAAGTGACATAAGAAAAGAGAAGAGGGAATAGTTGAAGTGTCGGCAAGAAAGGGTAAGGTCGACCATAAGACACATGGTGCTACCCACACTGACACATATTATTATTATTCTATGTTTTTATCTAAACCCTAAATATACTGCAAAACCACGTGGGAAGTGCCTTTGATGGAACTAGTAGAAAACTTTGAACTTTGGATGTATTCATATATCACATTTTTACCCTTCTTTCATTTATTTTTCCTAAACATATGTAACACTTAATTATTTAATTATATTTTACTTTTTTTATCAAGTTAAATTCAATTTGCACAAAATATAGAAAAAAGACTTAGTAATAGTATTACATAATTTTCACATTATGAGAATTAGACCCGTTCTTGTTTTTTGACTTGACCCACATTGGATCTATACATAATATATGTTAATTCACAAAATATAGAAGAGTCAAATTATTTCTTATAATAAAAAAAGACTTAGTATTACATAATTTTCACATTATGAGAATTAGACCCGTTCTTGTTTTTGACTTGACCCACATTGGATCTATACATAATATATTATTTACTATGTTATTTTCTTGACAAAATACCTATTCATGACCCCACATAATATTTTTGCTAAATTTAGAACTTCAAGTAAATATCATAGCCGCCCAGGTTTTATTTTTTGTAAATTATTATTAACTAACCGTTAGAAAAGTAGAAGTTGAACTAGTTGTTTTTTCTATTTGTTTCTACTTAATAATTAAAAATAATCATCCACTTTTTAATTTTATATTTACACTAATCAAAATTCTAAAGTATGAGTCGTTAGTGTTCCCCACCCGTGATTGAAGGGTTTGTTTTCGTGGACCCATTCCCCTAAACCGGGCCAACCCAAGTCAAACAAGGACAAAATTGGAAAAAGCAAAAAGTACACTCTCCTACACAATCAATATAAAAAACAACATCATATAATCATTTCAATATTTTTCTCTTCATTTTTAATAAATGCCAGCAAGCCACCGACACTATATGAATCTAGGAATTCAGCAAAACATAAAAATAAAACATAAGTAGTAACACTAGCACAAGTGTAAATTATTTTGGTACATTATTAATCAATTAAAAATCTTAAAAATCATTTGACTTTAATCATATCATAATTATTTCTAAAATCACATAGATTTGTTAATAGTGTAACGATTTTATCGACAATGTATCAAAATTAAACTCGAGTTAAAACAACTATTATTTTGTGCTTACCAAATCTCCAACGACCTTGAACAAGAGCAATTTCAGGATTACCAACAAGAAAAGGAATGGCTCTTCTAAGAAAATCAGGAGGAGGACTAAAATCAGCATCAAATATGACAACATATTCACAATGCTTGACATAGCTACGTTTTAATCCTTCTTTCAATGCACCTGCTTTGTATCCACCTCTTGTTTCTCTAATTTGGTATGTTATATTTATTCCTTTACTTGCCCATCTTTGGCATTCCATTTCCACCATTTGCTGCATTCATTCAATCAATCACTAAATTATTTTTGTCATTTTATTTATTTCATTAATAGCAACAAAACGTACTAAGGATTTAATGCTCTATTTAATTCCTCAACACCCCACTTTTATATAAAAAAATCTAAATTATCAATTTTGGGATTGGAAATGATTTTTATAATCAAAACGGACTTAAACATCATTTACTAAACCCAAAAAAAAAAAAAAAAAAACAAATTAAAAAAAAAAAAAAAAAAAAAAAAAAAAAAAAAAAAAAAAAAAAAAAAA
>Ga0228711_1003380_pt1 | contig 24715 bp, 12 predicted proteins | sample MedpolnodulmetaG_2_FD_177996 | JGI IMG/M metagenome (GOLD analysis project Ga0228711, IMG submission 177996) | Root nodule microbial communities from Medicago polymorpha collected in Santa Monica, California, United States - brown nodules | ecosystem: Host-associated > Plants > Roots > Nodule... | reverse complement strand
ATTTACATTGATTGCAACTGAGTGAAGTTAACACGGTTTGTTGGTATGATTCTTATGGAAAATTGCAAAGTTTAGAATAAAATTTAAGTGGAGTGCAAAAGAGGAAATAAGAGAACCAAAATTGTGTCTTGTCTTATATAAATATCGTGTCTTATATAATAACTGCGGCAAAACACCGCAATTTCTGTAACATGCCGTTCTGAAGTTATATCCCTAACGAATCCGGATTATATCTACCGGATCATGTAATTGAGCATCCCGTAGTTATCTTCCTAACTTGTTCGGTATATATCTACCATATGTTGCATAAAAGAGCAAATTCGGTATTTTAGGGGGCCTTTGGAGATTTTAGGGGGGCTTAAAAAGCAATGTTCATATGTTGGATATGACTGGAACACTTGTTTTTGGCGTGCATTTTGTTAAAGAAAATTGCTCTTTAGGTGCCAAGCATTTGATCACAAGCACCCCAAAATGACACTTTTAGCTCTAACAACAATTAACTACCGTTTGTTGTCTACGATAGTTAATTGTCGTTTGTTATATGACAGTGGTAGTTAAATCCCGCTCTAGACATGTTTGATATATCAAGCAGCTCACTTGTACTACACTATTCATTCACCAACTTTCCTACCTCTTCCATCCCTAACCCAAAAAGTTCAACAAAAAAAATTGCAAACATTTTGTCTCAAATCATTTTTTTGTTGGGTCATGAGCGATAATTATTGTTGAATTGTCGTGCTCTTTGTTGAATGGTGTTTTTGAGTTAAAGGTGTTTAAACAGGTTGTTTTGTGAACTAGTTGTGCATTCAAATGCTACAAACTACATTTATCTTTGAAATAGATAGTTAACTTTCATGGGTGCCAACACTAAACTGTCGTTGACGGGATTTTCTTCAATTTAAGTTGTCTGAGAGCAAATAATGGAGCCTAATGAGCAATTTTCTTTGTTAAGCATGACCCATCTATTGTGGACTTTATGTATAAATAAATCAGGCCAGACCAGCCCATTTCATTTTGAATTCTGCTATTCTCCCAACATATTTTGCTCGAGCTCAGCTGAATTTCCAAATATACTCCTATGTGAGTTAAGTCACCCAGCGTGACTTAATTCACGCACCTTATAGCTCTGCGTGACTTAAGTCACGCACCACTGACCTGTGCGCGAGTTAACTCATGCAAGTTGGCCGATTGGTCAGAGCTCAAAAACACACGTTTTTTGGACTTTGATCAGCTTTTCAGCCTTCAATCTACACGTTTTTTTTACAACATGTACATGTTTTTTAACTACATTTATGGTAGTTATAACCAATACTATCATTCCCACCTATAAATACCCCTCCAAACTTCCCAATTTCCTCACACCATCTCACATTCTCACTCTCCTCCTCACTCTCTCCCCCTATGAATCTCCTTTTTTTCCTTCTTTATTTTGGTGTAAAAAGAGAAAGAGGCCAATTCTGGGGATAAAAAGATGATTAGTGAGCAGTTTTCTTGGGAAAAAAGAAGCAGATTGGGTAAAACTAAATGTGCAGATTTAGTTTTACCCCAGGAAGGCTGGTTTTCTTGTGGATTTCTTTTAGTTTTACCACAAAAAGGTTTCTTGTGGATTTCTTTTAGTTTTATCACCGGAAGCTAGATTTTCTGGTGGTTTTTTTCCCCACAGATTTAGTTTTACCTCATTGTAAATGTAATAAGAATTATATTAATAAAATGATATTTTATATCTATTATTTTTGTTTCTATATTTTTGTATTTATTTTATGATTGCGTATTGAATAAATAAATTCGAATAAAGTAAATAAATAAATTAGAATAAAGTGAACAAATAAATTAGAATAAAGTAAATAAATAAATAAGAATAACGTAAATAAATAAATTAGAATAAATTCAGCGTGAATTCGAATAAAAATTGCGTATTAAATAAATTTGAATAACGTATTAAAAAAAATCGAAAAAAAACTAATTAAACTCAGCGTGAATTCGAATAAAGTTGTGTATTGAATAAATTCGAATAAAAGTTACATTACATAACATAAACAACATGTATATCAACTATATATGTTATTACATCAAACTCATTCATTTAAGACGAGTCATCCCATAAAGAATGAGGTGCATTCCGTGACACTCATCTTATATGAAGGAATTCAATATCATAACGTATATAGCTGATTTTTCATAATACATGTTGTTTTGAAAAGAACAATAAAACTTTCGGGTAAAAAAATTTAAAATTACATTACGTTACATTACATAAAGTTGCTAAATATGTCCTATCATTACATTATATTACATTACATTCGGGTTGCACCTTCAAACTACAACAATTGTCTTACCTCTGAAATGAGGTAAATTCAAACTTGCTAAACAGCAACTCACAAGCATTCACCCGGAAGGTTTATTATTCCATTCAAAAGATTAAATTCTTGTTAGGCTTGGTTTAAATGATGGTATTCAAGTGTCAAAAGAATGAGGTGCATTCCTTGACACTTCAATACCTTCATCTAAACCAGCCTAACAAGAATTTAATCTTTTGAATGGAACAATAGAACTGCCGGGTGAAAGCTTGGGAACTGTCGTTTAACAAGTTTGAATTGCCTCATTTCAGAGTAAGACAATTGTTGTAGTTGGAAGGTGCATTCCCTACCTAATCATGATTAGGGATGGCAAAAAAATCCGCACCCGTGGATATCCACAGATAAAATCCGCCACGGACACGGAACGGGTAGCTTAATGGATATCCATGGATAAAATAAACAGATTTTTTAACTACCCGCTAATTAATGGATACGGATGCAGATTTAATGGTATCCACACCCGCGGATATCCATATCCGCTATTAAACCGAGTAAATTACATAAATAACCTAATATCATTCAACTTCCTAAGAAAAACCCTAGATATTGTGAGTGTTATTAGTTATTACGCTCCTTTAAAAGGAAGTGAAAGTGGTTGAAATTGTTGAAGCAAGAGCTTTGTTTTTGTTGAATATGATGAGCTTTACTAATATTTTTGTTAAATCAAAGAACTTTATTTTTATTAAATGTAAGAGACTTTATTTATGTTTTTGTTGAGTCAATGATCTTTGTTGTTATTGTAATGTATGGATATTATGTTTTGCTAAAAAGAAAAGAAAATGTATGTGAAGAACCTTTGTTTCTAAATTTTAGCTAAAAAAATTAAACAAATTTTTTCTTTTATTTTTATAAATGTTATCCATGGATATCAGTATAAATCCGCGGATACCTCAAAATCCGCGGATTACCTGCTAAACGGATATCCGCGCGGATATGGATAGAGTACGGATTTCATATTTATCTAATGGAGCGGACACGGATATCACACTATCCGCATCCATGGATATCCATTTACATCCCTAATCATGATCTTCTAGCAGAATCAGACTGTTGATAATATTTTCAGTTGATCTCAGCAACGTTACACGCATATCGATCCACTAGAACATGTTATGCTCCCAAAACATGCTTCTCACGTTATCGTCATTCGTTAATTCCACTCAACTGAATGATATTCTCCCATCGTCGAGCGTTGGACGTTTATACCGAACGTATTCCATCCTCCTTGTGTCCCCGGGGTTGACTCCTTGGTTGAATTCATTCAGTTGATCCTTGATACCTCTTAATGTGACACCAAGGTGTCAAACCTTCAACCTTTGAGGTTCTCCACCATTGAATTATGCATGAACGTCGAGCATATCAGTCATGAGGAATGCTAGCAACACTCTCTTTTGAACACTCTCTCTAACACTCACTCTTTTATTGGATGAAATTCATGCATGTCCCACCACTTTGTGTGGGTTCTATTTCCAAAGTGTACACTCACAATGATTTAAACCAATAAAAGAGTGAGTGTTAGAGAGAGTGTTCAAAAGTGAGTGTTGCTAGCATTCCTCTATCAGTCATTGCTTCAAATATACACAATAAGAAATTAAAAACAATCAGTGAAAAACTCATTCAAACATTTCATCAAACACTTGAAGTGCAAATTATACATAGACCCTAAAACTCATAACCACAACATTAACATGCAAACATCTAAACAATTAAGCAATATAAGTCATTTACATGTAATATTGTATCATTTCTTGCAAAAAAAATCAAAATTTAAAGAAACCCTAAATCTAAAAAAATTCTCTAAAACTCAAAACTACAACATAGACATGCAAACATCTAAACATTTAAACAACACAAGTCATTTTCATGTAAACATTGTATGATTTCTTGCCAAAAAAACCAAAATATAAACAAACCCTAAATCTAAAAAAAATCTAATTTAAGAGAAAAAAATCTAACATATAAACATAAAAGGTTAATGGTGTTTGATTATGAAAACTTATTTGTTATTAGAGTGTTGTTTGATTTGAACTTGAAGGAATTTTGGAGTTTGGTGATTTGAGAGATTTTTGAGATTTTAGATAAGAAATGAGGTGTCCTTCCTGTCTTTAAAACTGCACATAGCGTGAGTTAACTCACGTGGCGTTAGTTAAGTAGCACAGACTTTAACACTTGCGTTACTTAACTAACGCAGGAGTATTTTCGGAAATTTAGTTGGGCGCAAACAAAACTTGTTGGGAGAAGAGCAAATTTTTTTTTTCCTTCCCTTTTTGTAGTTAATTAATTCACTTGTTTTTTGTTGTTTTATATATTAGTTTCACAATTTAATTTATCTAGTAACTAGTAAAGTATTTGTCAAAAAAAAAAAAGTAACTAGTAAAGTATTGGATGCAAGCTTTAAATTTTTACATTAGCACTAAATTTCAACCAAACTCAAGATTAATTGTTCCAAATTAATAATTTATAAATTATCGAAAACACAACCATGTTGCCCCAAAAAGAGCATCATACTTGTACCAAAAAAAAAAAAAAAGGAGCATCATACTTTATATTGTAGTGCTCGAATAGCAATTTATAAATTTTACAGTGATCAAATACTTATTTAACCATAAAAACACTTGTTTAACATTCCTTAATGATCAAACACTTATTTAACCTAAAATAAAACAAAGAACCACACGTTTTGTTACGAAAAAAGACAAAAATGGAGTCCCTCTTAATTCAACACATAATAACACCATTGCATGCAGGGCATCTTAATCAAACAACACCTGATCACAGAGGAACACAACGCAAGGTATCATTGCCAACCACAACAATTTTGTTCTTATGTTAGAAACGCATGGTATCAATTCTACTTTTGAGTTTGCTTTTAAACTGTTTGATGAAATGTCTGAAAGAGATTTTCTTGTGAAAAAACAGATGGAGTTGACTTTAACTGAAGAAGATGCAGCTCATTGGGTTTATAGAGGTGAAGGTGCTGCTAATCTTGTTCTCTCTTACACTGGTTCCTCTCCTTCTTATGTAAGTTCTTCCTTCTTCTTTTTTGTTTTTGCTTGTAGCTTAATTTGGTTAAATTATTGTTTTTTTTAATGGTTAAGTATTATTGTGTTAAGAATTTATTTGATCACATTAAACACTTGTATTATTTTTCATGTTTGGATTGTAAAATTCATTTATGATATTTTCAGCTTATTTCAATAGAATTTGTATGATAGCTTATTGAATAAGTATTTTCCTGGAATAGTTTATTGAATAATCACATGAGATCTATTTGGGTTGACTTGCTTGAACTTATCTACTGAAATTAAGCACTTGTGATATTATCTGGAAAGGCTTACTGAAACAGCTTATGATATGTCTATAAACTGTTTTCAGCTTAATTCCGTAAGCTCTTCAGGACTGCTTATAGTTACAATATATCAATTATGTCAGTAGTTAGGAATTAGTTAAGAACCATTAGGAGTTAGTTACTCAGTTGGTTGATGTAATTGAACTCTATAAATTTAACAATTTATCATCTTTTGTGAATTTGACTCCCTTTGAGTCTAAATCTCTAACAAAGATTCCTTCCCTCTCCTGAGGATCCAAGTAACTGAGACTTATGAAAATAGTTTATGGCTTATATGGTAACCGTTTGACTTTATTTTATCTTTTGTTATGGAAATAGCTTATACGTAAGCACTTACACACGATAAGTGATTAAGTTATAATCATTTAATTAAGTTGTTTATCCAAACAATTAAACTGTATATCCAAATGTGTCTTACTTAGATTGGGAAGGTGATGCGCATTCGTAAGTCTCCAAGGAAGGAATCAGCGTTGCAAGGAGTGAGGAATACCATAGCTCTGACTCCACATGAACGGCTCATCTGGAAAGATGTACCTGAACTTATTTCCTCTTCAGATAAGGAAATTGCTGGGCAACTATATGTAGAGCATGTCATGAAGCCTTTGCTTGGTTCCAAATATGTTGATGCTGGGGTATGTAGTCGCCGTTTCATTATTTTCCTGTTCTAGATCAATGTCTGAGACCCATTAATAGAAAAGTTCTTGTTTTTACAGTCATATTGGAAACCCATTAACCAAATGGTTATTTTTGTCATCACTCTGTGCTTACCTTGAGAAATACAAATCACCAATTTTTCTATTGATGAAAATGGGTTTTATGAATTGCCCTACTTTTACAAATAAGAAGAAGTAAAGATGTTGCATGAGTAGGTTTTGTGATTATGATATCTGACCTATATCTGTTTTTGGTACTTTCTAGACTCACATTCTGGTGACCAAGGAATTCCTTGAGACGGTTGAGAGGAATGTTGCTAGTCAACGTCCTGCTGGGAGAGTTGATGTTTCCCGGGTTGATACACAATGTGATTTTGGTCTTCTCATGTCGGATCATTCAATCTTCCCTCAAGGTATGGTTTTGAGACATGTATCATTTGAATTGAATATCTAAATTCTAGCGCAGTATTGTGTAGCATACCTTGCTCGGAAATCATGAATTATATTTGTTCATGTGTGAGAAGTTAGTATTTAAACTTTACCTACATTGCTTGAATTACATTGCCTCCCGTTGGTTAAAATATGAACATTGGGTGAAATTTAATTTGACATTAATATTATACCAAGCTGCTTCATCTTTCATTCTGAATGTTGTGCCTGATAGTATATACCTAGTATGAACTAAACAGATTATTCATTTTTTGTTTTACTACCATACACAAACTTGTCAGAAAATTAAAGTTATTTAGTAAGCTTCGTGTTTCATTTCAGGTAGTCAAGGATTTATCCCCAGCTTATCAGTTGAGATAAAGGTATGGTCTTCTCAATTATGTTATTGTGCTTTTTTTTTTTTTTTTTTTTCATCTTTATATTAATTTTTTTTTTTTTTTATTTTTTTTTTTTTTTTTTTTTTTTTTTTTTTTCTCCCATTAAAGAATATCATTAGTTTAAAATGAATATCTCTATTTCACCCTTGCCTCTTCCTCTGTCTTTGGCTTGATTTCAACATTTTAACTTTTCCATTCCTTAAAATGTAGCCTAAATGCGGATTTCTTCCTACTTCAAGATTCATATCTGAAGAAACTGCTATCAAGAGGAGGAAAACTCGATTCGAAATGCATCAAGCTCTCAAATTGCAACATGGAGAGGTACATCCTACAAAATTTAACTATAGATGGTGGTCCTATATTCCATTTGTCTTAGCCTCTATCCTGAGCATTTTATCATTTGTCTTTTGACTGATGTATTAAAAGACAATATCCATCATTTTTCTAGAACTAAGCCTATTAGAAACTTTTCAATATGTCTTCAGATTTCACAGCGGAGTGTGTACAACCCACTCGATCTGTTCTCTGGATCCAAGGAAAGAATTCATAAAGCTGTCGAAGATCTCTTTACTACTCCTCAAAACAATTTCCGCGTATTTTTAAATGGTTCTCTCATACTCGGAGGGCTAGGAGGTGGTGCTGAAAGTACAGATGCATCTATTGCTAAAGTACTTGAAGATGAACTTCAGTCGGTCATTCAAGCCGATGATGGCCAATGTACAGAGAACTTATTTACTCTTGTTACTGAAGCCGTGCAAAAATCAGGAGTACTTGATAAGCTCCTTGAGGTTCAGAAGCTTGACAATATTGACATAGAAGGAGTAATTCATGCATATTACAACATTACTTCTCAACAGAGCATGGCGCGTAAAGCATTGGATGAAGAACAAGCAAAAAAATATGCCTCTTTGCATTCTGCATCACTGGAGGAAAGCTTGAGAATTGTAAAGGACTACCTGATAGCAGCAACTGCAAAAGACTGCAGTTTGATGATATGTTTTAGACCAAGGAAAGAGGAGGGTTCTGGATCTGCCTACGATACTGTATATCTTGAGTCAACTAAGCAAGCCTTTGATTTTAAGGTAAGCAGAAATTTCCAGTTATTTTTATTGGTTTAAATTTTTGGTGTCTGGTGTTCCATATGAATATGTTCAGTTCATTTTTGGTTAGTAGGTCTTGACGGTTTTTATTAATTTCTTGTCTCTCCTTCAATCAATTTAACACTTGAATTGAGTGTGTTTTTATATGGTGTCAACTTCGTGTCAAAATATCATTGCTCTTATCTTGATCTACAAAAAAGTATTACCGTTATAATGCTTGTGAGATTAAATGTCTTAGTTCGGTTTTGATTTGTATTAGGTGCATTTTATTGACCTCGATTTAAAGCGGTTGAGTAAAGTGGAAGACTACTACAAGTTAGATAAGAAGATAGTGAACTGTTACAAAGAGATGAGCAAAATGGATCATGGAAGAAATGGAGATGCAAACTTATAGGGACCTGAAGTTGCATACTGAGATTTCATAGATTTCTTCCTTACAAAATGTTTTTGTGATAGTAGTTAAAATGTGAAGATTCAACCTGCATAAATATTTTGCTTCACTACCCTCCTCACATGCTAGACCTCCCAACTATCAATTTTCTGTATACTGGGACTATCAGAATCCATCTTTTACATAATTATTTTGTGTTTGTATTTGTATTTGTATTTGTATTATCTTTCTATTCCTTCCATTATTTGTTTCCTCGTATATGATAACTCATAAATTAACTTCTTCTTTTTTCTAAAACATTTACTGTTGGTATTCTGCATGATGCATTGGAGTGTGGAAGCTTGTTCCGAGAGTAATATTTGAGTTTCCATATTTTAATCAAGAGGCAAATTGAGTTTCCATATTTGAGATGTTTAGTTATATGCACTAACAAGTGAAAAGTAAACTTTATTTTGGAAAGTGAGTATTCAACACAACGAAACTTTAAAAGTAACTTTTTTTTAAATAAAACTTATTACCTGTTACTCCTTTCGTCCCAAATTATAAATCGTTTCAGAAAAAAAAAAATCGTTTTAAATTATAAGTTGTTTTACAATATTCAATGAAACATTAATGATATTTTTTCTTTTATACCCTTGACTATTTATCATTCTCCATTCTTTCAATACTTTAATTTATCTTTTTCTACCGTTTTATTAATGGCAATTTTGTAAAACAGTTCATAATATTTTTTTCTCATACAAAATTAATTATATTTTTTAATATGTGCGAAATATTCAAAACGTCATAATTTAGGACAAAAGAAATATCTTTTTAAATCATTAACAAGTGCGCACTCATTAGCGTATCCCGTTTAAACGCATGAATGCATCTGCAACATGCAATTGATCACCTGGAAGTAAGAGCTTTGATCCATTTAGATGATGACTGTTTTGATTGTGCATAACCCAATGGGAAAAATATAGTAATGATCAAGGAGTAGGTGAAAAATGTATGCTATTGTAATGCCCACACATGGCATATATATTAATAGAACTTTTTTTATAAGATTATAGAACTGAAATTTGACTTGTCCTTCCTGGTTAGAAAATATATACATAAAATATGATAGCTCAATAATGAAATAGTTGCTGGTTTTAACACAATTATGCGTGGTTGCCAACTTGTTCCATTGACACATACAATTTTCAAAGACTTAGAAGGACCAATAAGACAACCTCTTTGTTTCTTCTGTTAAAAACACTTGTTGTTAGGAACATGGTGAATTCTTTAATGCCAATGAAAAAAGGTAGGTATCAGTGACAGCACCCATAAGACAAAGTTGATCAGGCACACGTTATATAAAGATAATATCATATAGTCATATTTATTTATTTTATATTTGTTTCAACATGACTTGTATTGTTGCTGGAAAAAGAAAAAAAACTTGTATTGATATTCTGTTTCTTTTTTCATAATAAATCACATTCTAAGAGTATCGCATACGAGAATTGTGACTAATGATGTCAAAAATATTTACCTTGTTGATCAAAGTACTCTTCATCATGGCTATAAGAATTAATTAACGTGGATGGATATGCCAAAATTGATTCGGTGCACATGATGTTAGTTTGATATGCAATACGAAAGTGCCGCTCAAGTTGAAATGTTGAAGGGAAAATCTTATCAGACTGGTAATGTATGGTATGGAGTGTTGGGTTGTTAAAAACCAACATGATAATAAAGTAAGCGCTGCGGAGATGAGGATGTTGTGTTGGATTCGTGGTAAAACTAGGCGGAATAAAATTGGAAATGACACTATTAGAGAGAGAGCGGGGGGGTGACATAACACCTATAGTAGAAAATATTGTGAAAAATAGGTTTAGGTGGTTTGAGCATATAGAGAGAATACATGTTGATTCTATCACAAGAAGAGTATATCAGATGGAGATAGTCGGATCAAAAGAGGGACCCAGAAAAAATTATAAGAGAAATTATTAAGAAAAAAATAGACATTGATAATTTGGATCCAAAGATAGTTTATGATAGAACATTATGGTGTAATTTAATTCATGTAGTCAACCCTATTTAGTTTAATATGACTTAGTTGTTGTTTCCTGAGCTTAACAAGAACAAACATGCACTTAAAAATCATGTGAGTTGACACAGCTTGTTCAACTCACTTTCCTTGTACAATATAAATATCTCAAAAACTCCGTCGTTGTATTTATATTTCAGCAAAATAGTTGATATGGTCCTGAAAGATACGTGGTTGTCTTGTTGATCCTATCCTATCCCTACAGCATTCAATCATTGAAACGTGATAACCATTTTCAAGTTCTGAAAATTTAATGTGTTAGTTGAAAAGTCCTATTACACCCACCAAATTCTAACCAACCAATTTAGACCTTTTTTTTTTTTTTAGAGAAACCAACCAATTTAGACCTTTGTAATGATTATCTTTCCAAATGAAATTTCTCCTAATAGCGTCCAACTTTAAGCAAAGGCCATGTATAATATGGATCAAACATCAACTTAAAACTTTGATTGAACTTGATAAATGTCATGCAATAATTTACAATTCAACACTTCACATCAACAAGTTAAAATTTATGGAAAGCAGCCATATACATAAATAGTTACATGAATCACACAATAATTTTATGTTGACAATGGACAAGCCAACTTGAAGACAACTCTTGGGCAGCACAAATATACAAGCAGAAAAGAAGTAGATCATCCATCACATTCGCGGAACAGCTTCGTTCTGTACAGTTATCTCAAAACCGGCAAAATTTCCTTTTCTGCTTTGCAAAAAACAGATCGTACAGTTAAGACTTACCATGCAAGACAGTATCAATTATTTGGATACACAATGCAAATATCTTTGGTTTACCTCGAATTTTCTTCTTTCCTGACCGTCTATGTATGCCATAAGTTCCTCTTGTCTGATCAAAGCTTCGTATAAAGCCTGTTTAACAAACAGAAAACACTGGTCTTTATACATATACCAAATTTTTAGAACAATTTAGAACTCAGCTAGTCTTACTTTAAACGGTAAATTGTCAGCTGCCGAGGGATGGTTTAAGTAGTGAATAAATAGTGTAAAAAATATATAGTCGGCCAACAAGTAAGCTCTTAAGTTTTTCTATGCATGTCTAACACAGTAATCTACCTACAGGTCAAGTGCATAAACTCAAGACTCGGAAGATATGCTTACATTTAATGCTTAAGGTTTATCTAAATAAACTCATTACATAGATGCGTGATAACTTGAAATTCACAATCAGAATATGATAACTGAGCAGATTATTGGTAGACAGGCAAATTTGTTGGTAAATACAGCACAGCATACAGCATTTATCCTTGAAATTGAGAACTCATAAAACCGCAGGAATGCAATTTATTTAGCTTGAAGCAATAGTGCGAGTTTAATTTTTTAAGTGAAATACAGTTACCTTCTTTGTAGTAATCAATTCAGCTTCCAATGCATCCACGCGATAAACAGCAGCATTCAGCAGCTCCTCTTTCTCACATGGCATTACATTAGGTTTTGACTGCAGCATTACAACCTTCTCTTCAAGCTCACAAAGGCGTTCCAAAGCTGATGGAGCAAGTTCTTCCTTTGTCGATATGGGAGCGGGTGAAAGGACACGAGATTCCTCCTTGATTGTTGGTTGGACACTGTCAGATTCATTGTCCTTTATTCTCTTAGTCATACGAAATGCTATTGAGCGAGCAAAAGTAAAAATGGCAACAAAGAAGCCAATTATAATAGCCCAGATATATACACGGTTTCCATCCGATCCTCCAGTCCTTGATAGATATTTTTCTGCAAGAAATAACAAATACATTACAAACAAATATACTTTTCTTGGATGCCAATAACTAGTAAAACATCAATCTAAAACCCAATACATAGAAAAACAATTTATATTGATATATAGTTGAAAACGTACAAATTCCTTATATTTTTACTACACAGAAAATTTTACTTTCTTACACGACTGATGCATAGTTTTTTTTTCTTTTCTTAGGTAGCGGGTAAACATACATCAATCAATTCAAATCTTTGGAAAACAAAATGAAGCTCAAAACATTTAAAGCATATTGTGAACATTTAATTCTTTTTTGAAACATGTATGTTGTATAAAACCATAACCACATTCTAGTTGAATATTTCATATATTAATAATGGCACCATATCAAATTGAATAACTATCCATCGAGTGTCCAACCTGTTGAGCCATGTGAGTTTTTAGTTGAAACTTGTTTCTCCTTCCACGTAACATCCACAGTCTTGTCAACCATGGGAACATACTCATCATACTCAGGTAAACCGGCAGAAAGACCAGCCCTACCAGCCAATCTTGCCTGGACAAACACCAAAGCAGTTGTATTTAATTCATTGTAACATGTATGTATCTAATCTATCTTTTGTTTCTTCGATTTGCAACAACAATATCAATCTCATGGCCACTTACTTCTTCATGGACAGGAGTCAACCTAGGGTTTGTATAATTCCCACTTGCTTTGGGAGAAGTGATATCTTCAACTTCAGATCCTGATTCTGCTGTTGATGTATCACTACTTCTTATCTGCACCTAAATCCAAACAAAATGTTTATCAGAGATATAAAAGACTAAAATTCTAATTATGAAGTATTTAATATGGTATTAGAAACTATACCATTGGATAAGATGCCTTATCACATTCAATCACTGTCCCCTCATCATTAGAAATTGTTACTATCTGTCTAGAACATTGTATTTCACCATTGAGAACCATCTGCATACAAACAACTGTTATAGCTGAGTTACAGATGCATAGCAGAAGCAATGGCAAGATAACTGGTACATATTTAGGGAAAATAGAAGTCTAAAAAAAAATGGAAACCTTCAAAATGTTTGGATCTTGCCATGGCCCTTTATCAGACCTCATACAACCACCTTGATCTATACAAGTACAAGTACCACCAAGAAACTCTGGCAGCTCACTGAAAAACCACACAGATAGTGAGAATGGCCAAATGATATTACAAGTTGATTGAGAAATAACACGATTGAGAACATTAATGCATAGTTACCTGACATCAATAATTTCAAACAACTTACTCTGGAACTTGTTTCCAAGAACCTAATCAAATATCGGAGTATTAATTAATCATATATATACATAGACTAGTCTGTCGACTATGAGAGATCATTATTTGATTGAAATACTATGAAAGTAAACAAATATAACTAGTAACTCAAATAATTAATACATACATTTATCTTTGAACTAGTTTTGGGGTCAAGAAATGTTTTCACTGTGTTCCAAAGAAGCTTGAAACCAGGACCAGCGTTGATTATAAACATTCGACATAATGTCTGCATTGATCATTTACAGGTTAGAAGAGTTAATAGAACAATAAGTTTAGAAGCCATGAATTGAAAACTATAAAAAAAAGTTATAATAAATGCAACATACTTCGGGATAGTAGTCACCATCAATTTTCTGCAGCCGCTGGATGAGTTCACGTGCAATTTTGGAGAAGTTTTTGAAACCCTACAGAGCATAAGGAAGAATAATGCAAACAAATTATTGACTACATTTTTAGTCAAAATAATGCCAAGAAAAATTTCAAGTCAAGACTATTAGACAGTAAACTTACCACACCATGAACATCTAAAATGGTTGTACTTGAATCTATATGTCTCTTTGCAGCAATAGAACAAGCAGGAAACTTAACAGCAAACGTTTTCTCAAAACCCTGTACATGGTATTTTAAATACCTTTCCATGGTAGTTACTTGCATAAGCTTATTTGGATCAACTTTACCTAGCCTCTCAATATAAACAGGTCTTCCTTCCTTATCAACACCATGATAACCATGTGGATAATATTGTAGGACTTCGTCCAACTCACTGAACTCAAAATCCTAGAGAAAAAAGAGAGGAAACTGAATCAGGTATAGTATGAACAACGAATTCAAGAAAACTAAAACAGATGATCAATTCAAACATGATCAACCAAAGAAGAAAACCAAATAAAAGGTTGGTTATATTTTCAGATCGGATGAATCACCTCCATAATTGTATCGGTACCATACTCTTTCCTCCATTGGATCATGTTGGCCCACATTTGATTTGCCTTCTCAATGTCAAATTTCCTTGCTTTCAAGAATCTGCAATGAAGTCGGCTAATTCAAATTTGAATCTATAATCCAAGGAAAACGTATCATATGTAAAATCTCTAGTGTAAATATCCAAAGATACCATCTATGCAAAGTACATAATGTCATAACATCCATGTATAATTTGAAATTTGAATGTTGTGATTCAAACAAATCTACATAGATCACTCGCAGTGTGTAGACAAGTGAATCACCAGTTTAGTCCCATAATTGTAGGATTCAAATTTGGTCCCTAAAGTTATAACAGAAAATCCAAAATGACCTTTAAGATATAACATCCTCGATTACTTTGTTGCCTCAAAGACAGTTTAAGGGCTGAATTGAACAACCCAAAAGGAGTAATATCAGTATTGTCAATTTCAGATTGCGGAAAATAGTGGTTTGCTGAAATTCTGCTATGCAACAATGCTATAGTCACTATTTCAGAATATTTCGTACTAAATAGCATATCTCCATCTCTTTCAAATTCCGCTATGCAATAGTGCTGCTTCAGCCACTATTTAATAATGCTAGATTTGGTCTAATTGAGAATTTACAATTTAATCTATTATTTTTTAATTTCGCTAATTTTAGAAACCAAATTACCCGACACCTACAATCTCGAAAACTATATTTGCAGAGGTACTAAAATCATTAACCTTGCATTTGTTATGATCATTGCAATCTTTATAAGTGGTTACTAGAGAAACGAGGCAATCTATATACAGCAACTAAGCCTTATCCCACTAAGTGGGGTCGCTTACATGGATCAAATTATGCCATAACGTTCTATCATAAATCATATTTTGGCCCAACTCATTAAGCTCTAAATTTTTCTTCCTTATTAAGTTCTCTTAAAGTTTTTCTAGATCTTCCTCTAGCACTAGTTCTCTTAGACAGCCAATGTAATACTTTATCGAATCTCTGTTACATTGATCAAAATGAATACTACTATCTATGTCATACATATAGTTAAATTAACAGGCAATCAATAGGGAGCAGTAACCTCAATAACATATGATAATCATCATGTCTTGATGGCAACAAGCAATCGGAAATAAGTGAATGTCGAAAAGCATCCACTGCTTGTAACTCCTTAACATCTCTAACATCTTCAATGGCAAGCGAATTACTCCGACTTGCATTCTTTCTCCGGCTGCTTTTCTTCCTAAGAGAATGGCGGAATTTACTTGAAGCATTTATGACTTTCTTTTTCAAACTTCCATTTCTTGTTCTCCTATCATCCTCCGAATTCTCAAAATCTGATTTCCTCTGCTCTCTTCTTTCATCATTACCAGAAAAACCTTCAAAACCTATCACAATTTTCAACAATCCAGAAATTAAAAAAAAAAAAAAATTCAATACATTCTTTATTTATTTGTATTAATTGGTGTGAAGAGTCTAATACACGCTGAGAAGCGGGGAATCTGAGGTTCGAACCGGCGTCTGAGAAAATATTAAAGTAAATTGAGCTGATATAACCTCAATTGAAATTGATTAGATAAGTATATACGATAATTGGATTGATGAAAATTTCATAAATAGATTATTATATGAAAAAGAAAAATACTGACATGGACGAGCGAAGCGATCAAGAGGAGCAGACATGTGGAGAATGGAATGGTGAAGAAATATTGGAGAATTTCAGAAATAATGGAAGCATGAAAATAGAAACAATGAAACAAACTGAAAAACACAACAAAATTTAGAATATTTTTTTTATTTTTAGAATAGATTAGATGGTAGTAGGTGTCGGCAGAAAGAAAAGAGAGAAAAAAAACTGTTGTAATGAACGGAGAAGAGAAGAAACGGTGAAAAGGAAATAATTAATGTCACAACGAAAACAAATATTATTAAAAGTCAGAAACGGTTTGCTTCTTTGTTCTTTCAGCTTGCCAAGGCCGCCACTATTTTTTAAGTAATAATAATTCACCTTTTTTAGACAGAATATATTTATTTATCCAGCTAATGATTGAATGAGTAGCTAACTAGCTATGGGTAAAACGATGTGAAATATTTTTTAATATTACTCACTTTATTTAAATGTGAAAGTCGTTTTCATAAAAAAAATATAAAAGTGATTATAAAGTGAAAGGAACATTTTATTTTTACTTTAACTTTTTATAAAATATTGTCTTTACTTTGATTTTGATTCACGTTTTCAAAGTTTATATAGTAATTTTTTATTTTCGAAAATAGTGACCGGAGGATAGTTTAAATTTTATAATCTTCATTTATCCACTTTACAATTGTGCAAATTTGTACTCGTTTCCGTCTTTATTATAAGCAACAATAGACATTTTAGATTCATGGAATAATTAATGTAGCTTGTTGTAAATATAGATTAGATACATCACTTACATAATGAATCTAAAAAGTCATTTGCTTTTTATAATAAAGAACGGAGGGAGTGTGTGGAAAATATAGAAAGAAAGAAATAACATGTTATTTAATAATAAAGAATGTTCGTCATCTCAATTGTGGACAAGATCAAATCTCTTACTTTTATGTGGTTGAAGGCGAAGTTTACTACTCTTCATTTCAATTATCATGTTTGGTGGCTTAATCCGTTCACAATATTGGATATTGATTGGGGTTGTTTCTTTCGTTGTTTTTATTGTTTTGCTTCACTGTTTCCCTGTTTTTTTTACATATTTTTGTAACTATTTGTTCTTTCCCCTGTTTTCATGAGAATGACATGGTTAAAAAAAATTCAAAAACTAAATCTTTAACGTCCCGGTGGCGTCTCATTGTCGGGTCCTACAACAAGTAATGCGTTATTATTTTCCACCATGTGTCTTTAGGTAGGTCCACTATTTCCCTCAAAAAAAGGTAGTGAAAAAAACTTGGCTGGAACTAACTCACCGTCATAAGGTGGTAGTTGGTGGCTACGTCCAAATTCTAAACCTTCATCTACTCCTTTTCCTTTTATTTTTGTATAATATAATAATTTGGAGTTAATATTAATCAATCAAAATTTTATCCAAAAGTCAATCATGTATAGTTTTTTTATTGTACTAGAAATTGGAGTACTGTAAACTCACACAAAGCTCTTACTATTTTGGTACAATACGCAAAGATGAATGATATTGACGTCGACGAATGACTTTCCTTCAGCCGAAGGCATTGTTTGAAGTGCATACTTGTACTCAACATTTGTTGACCTTTCAACAGGTAAGATTTTCTAGTAGACCTACTATAATTGAAGATATATTAACATCATGCACCTTATTGTAGGCCCTGTAGCATTGACATCTTCTATTTACATAAAATTAATGTCTGCGTGCTTAGGTAAGCTTTATATCCCTTATTATACAAAAGTCTTGAGTTTGGTTGTGCTTTACATTCGCTGACCATTTGATTAAGATCAAACAGTGACATTTGAAACACAATTTTTAAACGAATGCAACCACGCATTTGAAAGTTTAAGAGGGATTGATTATTCATCATATTTCAGATAATAGTTGAATTGAATAAACACTGTCAGTCCGCACTGTAACCATGTCTATATATACAAGTTTTCTATAAGCAAGTCTACATAAAAAAGTAAAAACATTAGGACTAAATAATTATTCACATTTCACAGCTATATCCCAAGGAAGCTAAAAGCAATTACATGTAAACAGTTTTTGAGGATTGAAACAAACAACAGAAAAGTTACACATGATAGATACATTAGCATTGATGTTTAAATATATACAATTATTCACAGACAAAGACATTATATGTATATAGGCCTAGGAAGGGATGGACGAGACTGTTATCAGCTGTATCCAAATCCTAGATTTTGTGTACAATTAAAGAGTTCAGGACCTGCAACAAAATAAAATTAAGTTATCAACTTTATGCCTTTGTAAAATTGTCATATAAAATTAATTTCATACCTTCTTTTCATGTTTTTACCAGCCCTATGTTGATTAAGTTTGTCCCTCCACAATGCTGGAGTTGCATCAGAAACATGAGAGGTGAAAGTAACAAGATCAGAGAAGTACAGATTATATCTAGTTCACAAAAGAAATGAGGAATTTGAATAAAAAAATAGTTGATTTTGTTCAAATTATTCTCATAACAAGACCCTCTCATGTTAGAGAGTAACATGACAGAATCCCCATCCAAGGGGAAAATTAACAAGTTGATAGCTCTAACCAATAAGAGCAAAAACATCAAAGTATACCGATAACTAGCCTATGAACAAAATCACCGGTCTATTCCTAGTTACTATCATCATCAATCAAAACATAAAATCATAATCAGTAAATGATTGAAATAATCAGAAGACCGTAATTACCGGCATCATCGTAACGCTCTTCATCAACAGCTTTCAACATGTTGTTCAAAAGATTAAATTCATCGGTTTCAGCACAAGGTTGACCATTTGGCCTGCAATGTCACTTGTAGTTAAGGGTATTTCATGAAGCAAAGGAGTAATATTGCAAACAAGTCAGTTGCATTGCCTTATGACAACAAGGTATTTCACAAACATACTTGTCCATTTCAGTAAATAATCGGCCATCAAAACTAGGGATCTGCGTTGGCAGTTTGCCAGATTCAATTACTTTCATTCCATCACTGGACACCAAGTACTTGTTGACTTGTATTGGCACCTGCGTCATCCGTAAAATAGTAAAATGTTTGATCAACAATTTTAACCAGTATAACTAAGGATTTTCCATCCAGTATTACAGAAGAAAAAAAATCATGCCGCCGTGTGACTTTTCTAACATCAAACATGGCAAAACTGATTAACTGTCAAGCCAAGCCGTAGGAGAATGCAATGTGCGCAAGTGATGATGTGTTTGAATTTATGAATTTTCAAGGACTACCTTGCATCTTACTGCAATATTGATAGCATCAGAAGGTCGAAGGTCAAAGCTCCTACATTCTGCCTCATTTCCAACCTATACCAAATATATATATACTATCATCACTCGTAAGCACTAGAGGTGAATGTTGCATGTTTATGTCATATTTTTAGGGTTGGGAGGGAGGATAAGGAGTACAGAGTAAATGCCTTGGTAAGATACAACTGAGCAAAATATGCCTCATCGACTCTCCTAGTAACTCTGACAAGTCTGACCTGCAGAAGCACGGAACGACATGATGGAAAGACCAAAATAAAAATAGGATTAGAAATAAGAGTATAAAAAGAAAAAGAATCATACTTGGTAACCCATCTTGTCAATCATCTCCATCACAACTTCATATAATGTAGGCCTAGCCTGATACAGCAACCAAATAGTGAGAATCGACGTGGCTAAATTACACAGAACCAGAATCTTTCTGGATCAAACAATTGATTTTGTTATATATCTCGGAAGAACGAGGAAAAGAAGTCATGACAAACATGTGACGGTAACATAGTGAAATTGAACTGACAAAGAAGACATACAATTGAAACATTACGTACTGCTGCCAGTAGTAAGACGCTTGGCATCTCCACTGCAAATAAAGACATTCCAGAAAATTACAATGGTAAAGATATATATAATTATCAAAATCAAATCCAAAGAACTAAACTTCTATGACTAAATACGTATAGGGTGTGAGAAAGACATACAAACAATTATAGGTAGAAGTAAGCCAGACCCATCTTCCATTTTCAAAACCATAGCGGGATGTGGTGAATAATCAGGAAGATGACCTCCCTGAGGATTGTTATGGACACATCTCAAGTGTTTTCCATCCCTCATTTTGATTATGAAACCATCTGCTCCACTCTTCACCTCAACTAATCAACAAAATCACAGAACAATCACATACAGAAAATCCCAAAGACGAACCTCATGCAACCGTGCTAGTAAATAAAACACTAAATTGTAATATCAGCATATTGTTATATCGATCATACTTTCATTTATTTTTTATTTCTATTAACTTGTAGTAGCTGAACATACCAGCTTCAATCACACTTGAATTAACATAATCTTCATCTTTTTCATTGAAACTTTCTGCCATACTTCCACCATCACTCGAGGGCGAATTTAAACTACAATGCACTACTGTCTTGCTCTTCCGCGTGTTTATGTGGTAAGAAAGGAAACTCCTCTTAAATTCCTTGAGTCCCCAAAATTCAGTTCTAACGCATCTAACATTCATTGGTCCAATCATAGGAAGGGTGCAGAACCCTGCAACTTTAGGATGAACAGAGGGACACACAACTGGTCCTTTCAGAGATGCCATTCTCAAAACCTACAAACACCAAAAGAAAATAAGCATGTCCACATTATTTATCTTGGTATTAATAAATAAAAAACTCAATTGCGCAAAAATAACTCCGCAGAATTCATCAATGACAAAAAAATTAACATTTCATTTATGCACACAAATTGGTTGAAAGTTTAACAATATTTCATGACAAGTCCCTACTTACACCTGTACTATCTAAAATGGCCATGTTTGGATTGACTTATTTAAGCTTATCGACCGGCGTAAATACCTCTGAGATTATTTGGGGGAGCTTCATGTTCATAAGCTGTTTTCAACTTATTTCCATAAGTTCTTCAGGATAGGTTATGAAAACAACTTATAGCTTATACGAAAACAGTTTGACTTTATTTTACCTTTTACTATGGAAATAGATAATAATAAATCACAAATTAAGCAACTTTATCATATATAATAAGCACATAGTATCTTATAATCAACAAAACAAGGCCCAAGTCAAATAAAAAATAAGATTATTTAAATTTGTTGTGGCATTGAATTAAAGAAATCCTAATTATGTTGCATCTGATTCTAATCTAGATGAATCCATGAAATATGATATAAAGAATTGAAACATGGATGCATGAGATGGTAATAGAATTAAATAAATTGATTTGATTGAGATCAATAATTATTGTTGATACCTTTAATAGAGAGAGTGAGTGATTATTATGAATGAAGGTTGGAATAGAAGAAGCTAGTTCTGGAACCGATGATGATCAAGTTTGGATTATGTTCTTTCCTTTCCTTTCCCACGTAACCGGATTTACCGCGGGTGAACTTTAGTGGATGAGATGAGACAATAAATGGAACTTCTGTTGTGGGACCCATGCATAGCACAAATAAATAATATACAAACATTGTCCAAGTAACGAATCAAACGAAAATCAATAAATATTACCCTATTTTTTGTACTCAAATATATGTCATTTGAGCATATTGCACATGAATTAAGATGTGTATGTAATTTTGTAGGATAAAGATAAATTATGCTAACTTTACAAAATTATTTTTAACTTCAAATAAATTCCCTGAAAATTATTAGAAAACGGGAATTAAGTTATGGGACTTAGATAACTAATGAGTTCCACTAAAATATGAATTGTTTGAGAAAAATCAAATTTAAATTAATAAGTCTTAATCAGACTTTACTTATCTCATGATCGAACTTTATATTATAAAAGAACTTCTTTTTTTTAGGGAAGATTAAAACAAAAAATATATAAAAAAGAGAAATTAGAAAATATTAAAAAAGTAATAATATCGCAAAATAATTTATTGATATCGTAAAATGATATAAAATGAGATGGATATTTTTAGTTAGAATAATATATATTGTGAGAATAAGGGAGTAGTATTTATTTAGTTACTCATGACAACTAAAGACAAATTACAAAAAAATAAAATAAAACATACCCTAGAGACTCGGAGTGAGGAGAGAAACTCCTACCTTGAAACTCATACTGTCTGCCTTCCTTTTGACACAATAATTAAACTCTTTAGTTTTATATATCTATACTAAATCTTGTCAAAAAAAATATATCTATACTATATATAAAGAAAATAACTTCTTTCAACTCTTTTGAATTGACTTTTTCTATTTTCAAAAATGCCTCAATTTTCAATACAAATAACACATATAACAAATATATAAGAATAAATTTAAATATTAAAAAAATGTAACAAACGTCAAACACGATATGAATATATATATGTTTTTTTTTTCTTTTATCATTTAAAAATTGTAACAAACTAAATGAACATATTTACACTTACTTTTTCATTTTATCCCAATTATACCCAAAAACAACATTTTCTATAATAAAGATTGTTGTTGGTGTCATTAAAAAAAAGAATTTAGATTATATATATTTTTTGTTATATTGTTGGTATCATTGAAATAGATAATCATGATTAGTTTGGTTTGTTATAACTTGAAAACAACAAACATTTATATTCTTAGTTTTAATCAAAATCAAAATTTCATTAAAAAAACACCGTTTATAATTTTCAAACATTAACACAATAAAAAGAGTGGAGTGCCCGTCTTTCCGCTAGTATATTATAGAAAATATTTTTAACCTCTCATTTGATAGATTTATAGATCCGTTTATGGTAAAAAGGTTTAGATAGTTACCAATCAGCAAACTTTGCATCCTTAGTTCTTTAACTAGACCACTACCCGCGCGACGCACGGACAACTTTTTGTAGAATTATTGTTAAATTTATCATTTCTTACCTCTAAAATCTTTTCAATCAAGTAAGTTGAACATGCTTCAAGCTTTTCTTTGAAGTCAGCTATGAGTCGTTCTTTCACTGTGACATGAATCTTTCCACACAATCAATAATGAGAGAAATTTAAAATAAAAAGATTATTTAGTTTTGTTTACAAATAATGATATTAATAATAATAATAATAATAAAATTTCATTAACAAATAGATTAAACTATGTCAAACTAAATTTTCTGTCCTCATAAGCTTAGCTCAGTTGGTATGAACAATGTATAAAATATTCAAGGTCACTTCATGTAACGTTTCATGAAATTGTACTATAAAGTCAATCTTTTCATCCAGGATGTTACAAATGGAGATAATAACTATGTTTTAGATGGAGTTAACCTGTGTGGTTGTTTTCCTTATAAAAGTGGTCGGTGCCATTGTTGAAGTGCAGTAAGAATTAATTGATGAAATGTGGTGTTATGCTATGCTATTGATAGGAATAAGAATGTTTAGTAAAAAAATTGGAATAAGATGAAGAAAGATTTTATTTTTTTTTAAACGTGTGGTTAGTGGGTGTGCTAGTGGCATGAGGTTTATGAGGAAATTTATAATGATATTTTGAGGTTACTTATCCTATGAGAAGTTGATTCGAATGTGAAAAAAAAATATGAATTTAGATCTTTAAAATTATTTAAAACAAAGAGAAGATCAAAAGAGAGAAAACATCACAAATAAAAGAGAAGAATAGAACATCTATGTACGATAATTCCATAAAAAAAAGTTACATTAACTAATTAATGAGTAATGTTGCATCGATCATGATCTAAAGTTGAAAAGTTGTGAGGGAAACTCTACTTTGCAATTGAAGGTGATGCTGGTTGACAATCATAATTCAAGTCACCTGCAAGAATGATAATATCATCTCATTTAGATTAAAGTTTAAAGCATTGTAAGTACTTATTCATTACACTCAAAGCATTTTTTCTATATAAAAAATATAATCATCAATAATTAGATATTCTATAAATAATAGGTAAAAAGTTAAAAAGAAAAAGGAAAGTGCATATCATAATGCCAAAATTGAAGAGGGACGATAGATGGAAGAGAACAAATATGCGAATGTGTGTGTCATGAGAGAAAGAAAGTGCAGAGAAGTAGTTATTATTATTACATTTTTTAGAGTAGATAGAAGAGAAGAAATATGTGAAGGTGTGTGTCATGAGAGAAAGAAAGTGCGGAGAAGTAGTTATTATTATTATTATTATACTAGACTCTAACCCGTGCGATGCACGGGTATCGCACAGGTTTTGAAGAATATAAATATCATATTGATTATACATTCAATACTATGCTATGAAACGACTGCAAAAAGGATAAAAAAATGCAAAAAATACATCAATTTAAGCTATTAACTTTGTTTTCTTACCAAATAATATTACCAGTTGTGTTCTTGAATTTCTTCTTTGTTAATAATGAA
>Ga0228711_1003377_pt1 | contig 24725 bp, 11 predicted proteins | sample MedpolnodulmetaG_2_FD_177996 | JGI IMG/M metagenome (GOLD analysis project Ga0228711, IMG submission 177996) | Root nodule microbial communities from Medicago polymorpha collected in Santa Monica, California, United States - brown nodules | ecosystem: Host-associated > Plants > Roots > Nodule... | reverse complement strand
AATATTTTTTTTTTTTTTTTTTGGCTTTTGTACCGGTTTTCGACCCGTCAAAGGTGGACGACTAATCCGGCTCGTGCGTAGAGGCATGTGGACTGGTCAAGCATTGTTTCTCCTGGGAATCGAACCCGGTATTCCCTGAGTATGTCCTTGAAAGGAGCTCCTTGCCACTGGAGCCCAAGCAACTTGGTTACACATACATAGATACTTGTGAGAGTGAAGGTGAAGATTTAGAGTGATGGATGAAGGTTTTCTTTTAAGAAATTTAGATAACAAAGGAAATTTTAGTACTATTAATAAATTTTAATTAAATTTAGATGTAATTGAATTTTATTTTTTTTGAAGTGAGTAGAAAAAGTCTTTACAATTTTTTTTAGTCAAGTGGCTCCAATGGCTATAATTCACTTTTTAAGATGAATAAGTGAGGTGTTCAGATCGTTTTAAGTAAATAAGCGAGGTGTATGGGTGTGAACTCAGACTCCTTCATAGAACAATGTATTGTTCTTGTTAACTTGGTTATGTTCACGAGTACTCATTACAAATTTACTCTATATAGAATTTGATAATGTTTTCAAAATGATATCATCTGTACATACATTTGAGAATGTTTAAAATGAATAATACACATGGCATATCAAAATCAAATTTAAAAGAAAAGTTACATGTGGCAATGTAAGGTTGAATCATAGAAGTCATAGTCCAATTACACCATTTAAGACAAACTTTTTTTTTTTAATGACATCATTTATGACATACTAAAGTAACAAAGTATAACCAACAATCAAATAAAAATCTCCAACAACAAAATTTTGAAAAATAATCTAAATAAATAATTATAAATTGACATAATTTCAAAATTAAAAAACTAGAATTATAGTTTATTAAATCCGCAATTTTTATTTATTTATAAGATATATTTTGCATTGATTGAAAAATTACAATCTCAAATGACTACATTGATTTTTGCATATGAATTTTTTTTTTGTCAAAATAAAAAACTAAAAAATACGAGATAAATATCATCACCGATAAATATTAAAAAAAACATCGAGGGAAAGCATTTTTCAATAATAATTGATATCTTTGAAATAAACAAGAGACTATTATTTTTCAATAAAACTATATGTTTGTCATTGAAAAATAGGAAAAAATACGGGACAAGTACAAAACTCAATAATTCAGTACAAAAATGGTAATAAAAGATAACAGTCTTAAAGAACCATTACCACGTACAATCCAGCGAACCCACGTACGGGCGCGACAATCCATCGATCGTCTGCCAACACAGAAACGACTCAAGTTCCAACAACTATCTTCAAAGTATCAGAAGACAAGAAACGCCCTTTTGAGTCAAAACAACCAATTACGAACCTAATCCACAAAGTCGCAGTGGTCTTGAAACTTCAGTCGCAGTCCAGATCAAGGGATGAACAAACGACACAAATCTACCATTGTCCACCAACGATGCAAGAAGTAACCACGACGGATACAATATATATTTTAGGTATGATGAACTACTACTACCGTCAACACGGAGCATCTATGCACCTACCTCTTTCGAGCAACATCAAGATAAAACCAGTCATGTTGAATCGAGATATGCATCCAACAGAACAACGTCAGAACTAAATAACTCATACCTTCAATCCAGAAAACCAGATTCAGGATTTTCAGACAAAGTCACCACCCATCTTCATTTCCACGAAATAAAACGAAAACAAACGCCAATAAACAAAAATGAAAATAAAATAGCAAAAACCAGACCGAGACTAACTCATAATCGCGTCAACACCATAACTCTATAAGACAACGACGACGTTGAACGAAACCAGCGACCACAATAGAATCAACACACACCTCTGAAAGGACAACCGTTGTGGCGCTTCATAGACGATGATCTGAAACCCATAAATATATTTTTCATTTATACATAAAAACACGGACCATATATTTACCACTGATAAACATAAAAACATGCGACACATATTTGTCATCATTGCTGTAAAAAAATACTAACATTATTTTTAACAAAAAAAAACTGACATATTTAAAAATTCACGGTGCGTAGATGCTTTTCATCAATAAATAAAAAGAATAAAACAATTCGAGATTGAAAAATAACAGTTTATCACCCGGGTTAACACTAGTTTATTACATATTACAAAAAAAAAAATGTAACATAATTAAAAGTATCATAGTAAATCCCTAAAAAAAGTAAAAAAGAGTATCATAGTAAATAAACAATTGATTCATTTGAAAATTTAAAAGATATCTTATAAAAAATAAAATAAAAAATAAAAAAAGAGCTTCCATGTATACTCATAAATTAATAAATTAAAGTATATCGTATACTTGCTTCCTAAATCGACAAATTAATGAATATAAAATAGAGAGTTATGTGCCTACTTTTATATTTGAGGACACACGTTACAATTTTTATTTTTATTTTTTTTGAACCCAACTTGTATCAAAATTTAATTTGAACAACAATATTTGTAATTTAATGAGGTTGTATTCTCGATTGTGACATCACAATTTGGAGACGTAACAAAAGATTAAAGATATGAAAGGTATTTGATATAGACATATAGATATAAAGACGTAACAGATATCATGAATTAATCTTTTAATCATTTGTTGCTTATATTGCATTTCAATTTTGGAAATGTATTACACCGTGTGAAGCAGAAGAAGGTAAGAACGATTCTTGTTTTTGTGACTGCACTGCATGTTACAATATTCACAATCACATGTACTATCCGTTTTTCTTTGCATGTGTTCTTCTTGTGAACGTGAATTCAATCATTCAATCAATAATTGAATTGTTGCATTCACAATTTTGGATTTAATCATAACATGAAAACATGCACATCAAAAAGAATTGAATTATTGCTGATTTTTTGCTATTTCATTTCTTGATTGTAGATATCATTTTATTTGATGCAATGGGGGTCTTTGATAGGGAAACAGCTTCTTACACCTTAGGTTTAGTAAGTGTTGTTATTTGGGTTGTTGCCGAGATTCCTCAAATAATCACTAACTACCGAGCTAAATCTACCGATGGCCTCTCCGCTACTTTCTTGATCACTTGGATTATTGGGTAAGTCAGCTTTTTATTGTGTTTATCTTATCTGATTCGGTCCCTAAAGTATATAAAATCTGTCAATTTAGATGTTAAGGATTAACGTGACGAATTTTCATATAATTTGGAGACTAAATTAACAGTTTTAATGTACTTTATGGACTGTGCATATTATTTGTAAATACTTTAGGGACTATATAGAATGATAGTTTAGGAAATGGTTTATTCTTAGATAATTGGTTGCTAACTATTCAGTTTTATCTGCAACAACTGTTTAGGCTTTAGATTCAGTTAAGGGATGTCGTTGAATGGAAGTATATGCTGTAGGAATCAGTTTGGTGTTCTCTTAAAATGGAAGTGAAAAATTCGGAATGGGTTTTCTATGAAATTGTCGTAAAATCTCATCTATGAACGTTTTAATCTCATTTTTTAATGATGCACTACTGACCCTAGTCTCCTAGCATGGTTCATTCACTATTTTGATACAGCTTATTTATGCACTGCAGAGATCTATTCAACCTGTTTGGGTGCATTCTGGAACCTGCAACTGTGAGTGTCTCTCTCGTGTCTTAAATATTTAAGTAGCTTGCCTCTTAAGTCTTACGAGCTATCTTTGAAATTCGCTGTTACTTATTCCATTATCAAAATTCATAACATTTTATTTCATGAAAAAAATATACATATCATTGTACTGTTGAACTGGTTTGGTGGTTTGGGCATTTAGAAAAAAGACTTGAAGATTTTGTAGTAAGGAAAGAAAATTAGATGGAGGATAGTCAGATCACTAGAGGCAAAGGAAAATCTAGAAAAACTATAAGAGAAACTGTTAAGGAAGTTCTAGAGATGAATGAGTCGGATCGAAATATGGTTTATGATAGAACATTATGGCGTAATTTGACCAATATAGCCGACCCCATTTAGTGGAATAAGGCTTGTTTGTTGTTGTCTTATACTGTCGAACAACCCAGCGACAAGGATTGGACATGTAATTCTCCAACAACTGATTCCTACTTGAATCACTAAATATGTTACTGCTTTGGTAAAGTGTTCTCAATGAGAAAGTGAGTTTTATTATAAAGTTTCTTGAATGTTACCTTTAACTGTTAATGATTCTGAGTTCTTAAGTGAAGAGAACCATGAAAACTCTACTAACTCCTTGAAAACCCTCTACAACCTTTGAGTTTTAAGAGAGAAAGATGAGAGAGAGAGAGAGAGAGAGAGAGAGAGAGGGAGGGAGAGAGAGAGAGAGAAGGAAAGGAGAAAGAGTGCTCAGTAGTGTTTGTTGAATTACGGACATAGAACCTAAGGACCAAATTCTCCTCCGGGGCTTATCCTTTTCAAATGATAACAAATCATAATGGTTCCTCTACCTGTACCTCCCCTTATTTAACGTTACTGATCTTGCTGTCAAAACTCAAAACTACCTATTTTGTTTGTTTTCCATTTATTCTTCCAAACAGATACCCTTTAGCCTTTACAGTATATTCATATTGAACTTTGTAACATATGCCAATATGTAATTGTTGATTCTCAAAATTAATAAGGGTGTGCTTAACAATTCCTTTTAATTCTTTATGCAGCTCCCAACTCAATTTTATATGGCAGTGGTAAGGACTCTTGCTTAAGACTGATGGCTTATGGTACCTAGGAAATCGTTATTGTTATCTGGATTTCCCATTCTCAGTTTGCCGGTGTGATGTTACCTTTTTACTGATGTATTGATATGCAGCTGTATACAATTATAACTGTTGTGCTTGGTTCACAAGCCATTTACTATGGATACATATATCCCCGATCACAATACAAGAGACTGCTCAAGGTACAAACTCCTATCCCTCTACTTATGCTTCATAATTCATATGATCTTTTTAACTTGTATATGTCTGTTGATTATAATCGCTTTCCAAAATTTCAAACAGTATATCTCCCTCCTTCAATTAGTGAAGTTCATATTTCTTAGGAGTTGTGAATACACGTAGAGAACAAATAGACGGAATATGATAATGTTTTTTAAGTGCGGAGTGAAGCTAACCTTGGAATGACAGGATCTTGAAAATTATGTAACTAATACGTGTGGTGTATAATAGCCCAGAGTTCTGTTTAAATGGGGAACAAACTGAAAGCTCAAGCTCCATATTGAACAGAAGCAGCATGTCTGTGTAGCTTTGGGAGTCAAAGTACCATATTGAATGTGCATAAAGTTAAATTAATTTTATTTATGTGGTACCATTGTCTGCTCGATTTGCATATTTATTTATCATTTGTGAAACTTGGTTATCCACACCAATTCTAACTGTGTGAGTAGATAAGAATCATATGACCTTGGATGTTATTCCCAAAGAGTAATACTAAGTAGCTATTTTGCATGTGGTATACTACAGATGAAGATGATCCATATCATTTAAGTAACGAGAAAGAACTTAAATATTTTCCTAGTTACTGTAATAAAATTGAATTTTATGAAAAATATGGTTCGAAATACCTGCCAAGAGTTTTGTATGCAGTTTTCTTCTCTTTCTCTTGGGACTATATTTGACCATATTAGGTCGACAGAGAAAAAGTCATACATACACTCAGAATTACAGTTAATTTTAAGAAAGTTTGTGAGCAATTCTAGACAAACAAGTTGAGATACATTCAGTAAACTCGAATCGCCTAATACAATATTTTCATCTGTATTCTATCATTCTGTGAATGAGCAGGTTGAGACTCCAACAAAAGCTGGACAAGTGGAAAAAGGTAGTGATGCTGAACAGAGTCACCAATTTGATGATTTCAGTAGAGGCACTGGTCTGAGTTCTCCTATTCCTCTTCCAGTACACCTTCCAAGTATATATACCGGAAGAGAAGAATTATTCTACCAGTAATAAATCTTTCTCATTAAATCTGTTCATAATGCATTATTGTGCTCTAGCTTCTGATGTGTTTAGTATGAAGAAAATATCCGATTGTTCCTCAATCTTCAGCAGTATATAAATAAACTTCAATTCACTTCATCAAAAAGTTGTCAGTTTAAAATGCACTTATTTTCAATGTTATAAAACTGTAAAAAAATTAGTGTTTGGTATGTTTAGCCTTCCAGTTTGACGACAAGCTTATTGTGTTCTCCTGAAACTGGCAATAACCCTTGCTTTAGTCATAAACAAATAAGACTCGAGGAGCTCATTTTTAGGAACTGGATTGACGCCAACCTAATTATTAGAGACCAAAAAGGTACTTCACTAAAATAAAGTATTGAACTTGCGCAAAAAGTGTTTGTCAGAATAACATTACTCAATTTTTCTCCTGTTTCTCTTGATTGAAATCTTCTGGATTTCTCACCAATTTTTTTACCTTTGAAAGCTTTCTTTATCAAAATATTGACGATTCACTAAGATCTGTCTTCTTTCTGTGTGGGCTTGCTGAGTCTACACAAAATTTCTAGTGAGCTTTGGTTTCTCTACATTTTGGAAATACTCATTGATGTTTTGAATTCATTAGGTCAGCAAGATCTCTGTCCAAGAGTCATACGCCAACAGCAGGGTCCATCATAGCCCAAAGAATGTCACCTACTTCTCCTTTTTTGGATTCTATAGAAAAGAGCTTGCGTAGTCCAGATGTTGCCACACAATCTGACCCAAGTTTGAAGATCAAGTCTACTCTATGTGTGGTAAACATTCTAGTGATATGACTACTTTGTTTATGTTTATGGCGTTGTTAGCATCGAAATCTAATTGCATCTAGTATTTACTCAGGTGTCCACATTAACTTTTCTTGGTGTTATCAATCTGCATAAATCACTAGAGAAAAGAATTAATCCCTTGGTCTCAAATCCAGGACAACAATTTGTGGTGTATGTTGGACGGAAGCTTTTACAGGTATGATTGATGATTATTTGATAATGTGAAAAAGACCAAGTACTATCCCTTATTTATACTAATATAAAACTCCAAGTCCTAATTAAGGTAACGAATAATGATGATAACTAAAAAATGTGGAAACTAATCTTAAAAGATAATACTATGATAAGAATAATTCCTATGAGATAATCTAAGTTACTCCAAGATAATACCAAGCCTCTACGCACATTGTATAAAGTTTGATCGTTGTTACCATCATTGTTATAAAGAAGAGTTAAATTTTGTCATAAGGTACGATCTGTCAGTGCATAGTCCATGCTTAAACCCAAACACTTTTGCATTAGGGGGTATGTCAGATATAAAACATTCATGTACTCTTACCCAACAGCTTTTAACCAAATAAATAACCAACAACTTGAGCTTTTCGAATAATTGGTTCATGAGTGTTATTTTCTATCAAACAATCAACCATGTCAAAACAAAAATAAAATGAAATACTTTATGCAGTATTTGTCATCAATGCTTGCAGCAATTGCAGGTTAGTGGGGATCATCTTATGGAAAATGGTGCATCAGGAACAAGTAGCATTGGGACCTTCCTTGGTTGGGCAATGACAGTTGTATATTTGGGTGGAAGAATGCCTCAAATATTTTTGAATGTAAGTTATATACTTACATTCCGATAGCTTAGTATGGACTACAGATAAAAATTATGTTACATGATATTATTGTTGAACTGGTAATGGACTGTAGTCATTCATCACATCCTTTTATAGCCTGTTATTCGTTAAACTAGGAAATGTGCGCTATATATTTGAAAAACTCCATGTCATCTTATAAGCAGTTTATATTGACGTCTATCTCAACAATTTTGCAGATCAGAAGAGGACATGCTGAGGTCAGGAACTTTAACTATTAAAGCTGTGATCCTTTATTTATTTCTGTTTATCATTAGCAACTTAAAATCCCTTCACCGCATTCACCTTTATGAGATTTATCAGTAAAAGATATTTTATTTCTAGTTGCACAAAGTGGTATTCATGCATACAGGGAAGAGTTTGAAGTCTTTTATGATTTGTAGGGCCTCAATCCTTTGATGTTTCTCTTTGCTTTAATTGGGAACACCACTTATGTTGCAAGGTATGCATCTGCTTCATATTATCTTCTCTATTTTAAGTTTTGGCACCAAAGTGACTTTTGCCAAAATAAGGCAAAGGTGTGAAATTATCACTTGTATTAAATGATCGTGTACTTTATCTTTTTATGTAGCATACTTGTGTGCAGCTTGGATTGGTCAACAATCGGACCAAATCTACCATGGCTGGTAGATGCAGGAGGATGTGTCCTGCTTGATTTTTTCGTATCCTTTTAATTTTATATATTTATCTTCAATCAAATTATTCTTGCAAAAGAAAAGGGGATTCTGCATAGTTTAAGTTATATGTAGGGTCAGCATGGATAGCCTTCGAGTTTAGCTTATCAACTTAAAAAGTTATGTGTTGATTTCCACAGGCCTCTTAGACAGTAAAATATAGTTTCCTCCATTTTCATATGAACTAATAATAATTCTGGTTATAGACACTGAGGAAGGAAGCAATCTAAGTACGCAAGATTTAAGGAACATCACTCTTTAACTGAAAAGAAAAGATAATACGACTATACCATCGAATTAAAGAAAATAATAATAGTGAAATGATAGATAACATGTATATGAGGTTCCTATTGAACCGTGTGCAGAAAGTTAGCATTCAGAAGAAATATGTCTATATTTTTTTAATGGCCAATAATAGTAGTTAGTTGCTATTTTTGTTAGAGGGGGAAGTTGAACCCATGACCTTCTTATCACTCTAATCTCTATGTTCCTCCCTCAAACCACCTTTTGACTCCTAGAAATATGTCAACCTTAATATATGTTTTTAGATTTTATTGCAGTTTTTATATTTTCGCTTTCGCTGTCGGACCTCCTCAAGCCTGTAGAAAAATATAATCATCAGACTGTTTCTTATTGAGGAAGAAGCAAGGATATTCAGGTCTCTTACTCTGTCTTGTATGTATATATGCATGTACGTCTGTGCCATGTTTGGATTTGTTTATGCATACCATGTATTCCCTCTGTAGTAGAATATGTACTTTTTTGCTTATATTATGTTACGGAGGGTTATTTGGTTTCTAATATATCTTCAATTATATCTGCTTTTGTTAGTATACTGGTGTAGAGGCTGCTAAAACTAATAATGTTTTAAGTGATCGAATGAAAAAGAGAAGGTATTATCTTAATATCACAAGAAAGGCTGGCAATGTTTGGAACATGAACAACCCTATCACATAATACTTAAGCATTTATTCTAATCATGCAATCATATTTTGATTAACAATGCTGTCTTCTTCTACTTTCAGTTGACTATAATTATTGGCAATTTTCTCTGATTTCAACCAAAACTATATCATTTCATAACGCTGATATGGTTGTCCGTATCAATATTTCCATCTCCTCCAAATTGACTTAGATATGTGAGCTTGAAGCTGAATTAGTGAATGGTGATAGCTGCTTAATTGTTAAAATCATTGGCCTAGTGATCATAATAACAAAAGGAAGTAGTTTTGTTCATTTGAGACATCAATTTTGTTTGAGTTGATGCTACCATTTTGCATTCCCTTTCCTAACTGTCAACCTGACAATTTCGACATGACATTATTGATGCCATTTATTAAGACATTAGTTTAGTTATTATTCAACTTTCAATCAGTACTTGTGTTTTATTGGTCTAAATCTACAAAATCAATGGAAAATGTTTGGATTTATGAAGTTTAATCCTCCTGATAAATATAAAAAAAAATTTGTAGATCATTACAAAACACGAAAGTTTAGTATATGGTGGCTACTACTTCAGGATTCCATTCTGCGATGCTTGCTCAAGAAGACTCTTCCCAGCATGTGATCCTTGACGATTTTATACAGTAGGTAATCTGTAATAGAAGTGAAGAATAAAGTCATTCATTTACTTGTATTCATATTCTATAAGATGTTCTGAGGTAGCATTAAGCCTGGGAAGCTTTGCCCTTGGAGCTTCAGTGTCACCATTAGACCCTTGAGGGCAGAATACAATGTACACTGATGCATCACGACCAAGTTCTAGATCGTATACACGCTTCCCTGCAGCATATTCTCCCATAAGTTGATAGGATCTTTCTGATTGATCCATTGCAACGCAAATATCATCACTACCTGCTCAAATTCAAGTTAAAAAAAAATGTAATTTCTCCTAAACCAATCATAACATTTGTGAATTAAATCTAATCTTGAATGGTACCAGCCTACCAGGTAAGGTACATGAACTTTAGATTGTGATTTCATGCTACAATTTTGATAATGATTTGTATTCATTGAGTTCAATTTTGAGTCGGATTAAGATACAATTTGCATGTATCATATGACACATAACATTTCAAGATTGGAATTACTCACATGCAGCTAACTCTATCTGTGTCTGGTAGATAAATTCCAAAACTGCTGAAATATCTTTCTCAAACTTAAGAAACGGTCCATTAGGAAAATCCATCTTCCTCAGTTTACATAATCCCTCCCCTAACTCCATCATAGCTCCTTTATGATTCTATATTCAGCACATGAACAGATTTTATTTAATTTGAACAATAACACATAATCCAAATAAAACCATACCACTAAAAATAAAATGAAAACTAATGACAATACGGAAAACCTGATTGAATAGGTGATGAAATCCAACTGCACATTGCAGTATTCCATGAATTAGTGTTCTTGATGGCTCTTCAGCATTGTGCCAAAGGGATTCAAGATAGTCATGACATTTGTAGTACTCTCCACCATTAAATAGAGTCACTGCTTCATCAAAGCTGTGCTCTTCTTCGTCGTCGTCTTCTTCATCTTCTTTAGTGAAATACCTGTATGAAACAACAAAGGGGTTAGAGTTGGTGCTTCTAAAGTTCAGTTGCTGCTTTGAATGAGTCAAGGGGATGAAACATGGTGGACTAAAAGTGATGGGGTTCAATTGAGGAAGTTGAAGGTAAGGACGACAAAGTTGGAATGAGGTATGGTAGATAGTTTTCAGGGGAGAAGAAGAAGAAGATGAAGATGGAAGAAGAGCCATAGATGATGAATGGTGTGAAAAACTTTCTCTGGTTTAGCCATATTTCCATTCATTTTTTATGTGGTTGGGGTGGAAGCTTGTGACAAACAAGAAAAAGAAAGACTTTCTTGCACACTTAAAATTTGAATTAACTATCAATTTCGTCATTAAATTATCTCCTTCTTTATTTTAGTCCCTAGCTACACAAATATAATAAGTAATCTCTATAGTATATAAAAATTTGTCAATTTAATCACTGAAGTATGAGAAAATCAGTTAATATTAGTCTCTAACATCTTAATAACTTTAACTAAATTGACTATACTTTAACCATTACTTTATATTTATATAATTTAGAAACTAAATCGGAGAGATTGATAATTTAAGTACTAAATTAATAGTTTATTCTTTTGGGCTTTGTTTGCGAGTTTGGAGAGTGAGGAGGGAAGAACTTTAGAAAAATGAAGAAGTAAGTGAAAGAAATAGAAAATTTTGGGGATTTACTGTTCTTCATAATAATACAAAATTCCCCTCATTTAGGGGAACTCAAAATTGTATTGAAGAAGGATTTTTTAGGGTTTATATGAATTTTTTAAATTAAATCTATATTGTTACAGTATTCTAAAAATTAAAAATATACTAATCATAACTATTAATTTATCATTCTCTAACAAAAAAAATTTATTAAAAAATTTGAAAGATTTCATAATTTTTTTCCTATATTTTCCAATCCCAAAGTCATATCCTCTGTTTCCCTCCAAAACCCCAAAAAAAACCTAAACCTCGTGAATGAGGCATTACTCTATTGTTAGTCTAGATTTTCTTTTCTATTGTAAGATATACTACATCATTTCTTCTCCTAAATCCTTTGATTTAACATTTTCTTGCTAAACGGTATTATGTAAAGTTGACCAAGGTAGATTCGTAAGAGCAGTTCTTCTTTAAAATTGATTGTTACAACTCTACGGGTTTTTGTCCAAGTAGTTTAGTGGCAACAAATTCACATTTAAGATGAGTAAGTGGAGAAACTCGATTCGAACTCCAATCTTTATATATATTATGCAATGTTTCTACCAACTGAGTTGTTCACAGGACTACATTTGTATGGTTTAAATGTTTGGTTAATTGTGCGACTTAACTGTAAGATAAATTTTAAGTTGTTCAGAATTATATTATTAGAGCAAAAATTTGAAGTCCATTTGCCATTGTAAACCCACAAGTTGAGTTGAATACATTTAAATGCGTTATGTTCAATCATTTGAGATACTCTAAGCTCTTTTGAAAAGCTTACGGAAATTAATTGAAAATAAAATATGAACATATCATAACTTACTTATACACACAGTAATCGTTATGGCATAGAATGAGTGTAAATAAATCTTTCATCTGTTTGATATTTTTAACAATTTAATTTGTATACAGTGATAATATTTATTACTGTGTATTATGACCATTTTTTTGTGGTAGTCGGGGTTCGAACCCCGAACCTTGCATATATTATGCATTGTCCATATCAACTGAGCTAAGCTCACGAGGACAGTGTGTATTATGACTTATTAGTATATGTTTAAATATTTTGAACTTCACAAGAGCATTCCAATTCATTATGCTTGAGCATCTATCCACTTATTAGAAAATATGAATCATAAAAAATAACTTTTGAATTTCACTTAAGTCAACTTAAATATGCACTAAATCTATACCATTTTTCTTTGAAGTTTCACATGAACAATTCTAATATAGGAAGTCATCATTTTATTCCGACACCAACAACGAGTTAGTCTTTTTTTGTGGTGGCCGGGGGATTTGAACCTTATACCTTGTATATATTATGTATTGTCTTTACCAACTAAGTTAAATTTACGAGGACAACAACACCATAGAGTCTAATAAAAGGGATTAAATTTTTACAACTCGACCAACCAATGTTGGAATTCCAATTGAAAAAGAATGTTCACAATATCCCAAACAGGATCGGAAAAAATAAAAGATTTTGTCACGGCATGTTTGCTTCCAGATCCTTCTCCATAAGATAGGCAACCAATTAATCACTCGTGAGATGTCGTTATCTTCATGCTTCCTTCAAACTATGACCATTCTTTTCGATTATCTTAGTTTGTAGTTTGATATTTTATTTACATGCCTTGTTAAATTGAGTATTGAGTTAATATGTCAGTCATTAGAATGAATAAGTCACGACTCACAGGTGATTATTGGCCAAAATAAAGTGCATTTAAAAACGGTTGTTTTAAAACAAGTGATTATTGGCCAAAATAAAGTGCATTTAAAAACGGTTGTTTTAAAATAATCATTAGTTTCATTTTAATTGATAAAAAATTGCAATATTCAAAGTAAATTCAAAATGAGTTGGTTATTGGCGTGGGTTTACTACACGTCATCTATAACTTTTTTGTTACGAAACATCATCTATATTTTTGTTCAGATTACCATGACAATTGATACAATGTTTTCAATGTTGTTAAGCGGTGATAATCTCTCGAAAAACATGTTGGTTCTCCTCTCTCAATTTGATTTTTTACATACACGAGTTAAAATAAAACCTATAAACATGTGCTTAAGGAGACCAAGTCTCTTACCACTTAAACCAATTCATTGTTGGTGAACACATCATCTATATTATATAACAAAAACACTCAAATTTGTTGAACTCGCAATCATCTATGCCAATCATTAATATAATTTTGAAATTGCCCTTAAATTAATCGGTAAGTGTTATCAAAAATTACCATTATGTAGAAACAATAAAATTAAATATACTTGACTATCATCTTTTTTAAACAAAAACATCAACTAATTCCCTTGATAAATGTGAAAATATGTAATTTTTTAATTTATAATTGAGTTTGCATGGTGAACACTTAAATCCAATCTTCACACTCATAAAAATTATCGGTCAATATTGGATTAGACAATAGACATGTATATGTGATTTGAGTTTGCTTTTCAAGTCTTCCTTCCATCACCCTTTTAATCTGAAACTTTATGTTCCACGCTCACATGGGGTTACCAGTTAGTGCCTACCACTAATAAGCGTCTGTAGATAGTAGTTTACCGCTAATAAGAGTTTGTGTCAAGCTAATTAAAATCCACTTAAAATATTTAAAACTAAGCCTAAGTGTGACTTGTGACATTTTTATTTTTATTTCATTTCTATTTTTCTTGAAAACCAAGCCTATGTGTGACTTGTGACATTGATACCTCAATTTTTCTTCCAGCGAATGGTAATTTTAGTCTCTGACTCTACACATCGCTGTTACATAGGTTTCAGATTCAGGATTAAATGCAAAGAAGTCTCTGACTCTGCACTTTCGTTATCACTTTAGTCCCTAACGTTAAATAATTATGTTAAGTGTGTCACATGGACTAAAGTGAAAGTAGAAAATTGTCATTTTAGTCCTTGAACCAAAAATCAACATCCCCAGCTTAAATCTCAAATCCTTAAATCTCTAAATCTCAAATCCCTAAATGTCATCCCTAAATCCCTTAAATTGAAAATCTCAAATCCGTAATTTATTATCTTATTTGACAATATTAATATAACTTTTTTTTTGTTTTTATCAAAATATAGCGTTCTTTTATTTAAATTAAAAAAATAGAGATTAATAATATCAGCATAATTTTTTTTTACACAATTGGTTGTTTAATACTGTGGACAAAGTTTTACCGTTAAACATAAAAATAAAAATAAAAATACATAAGACTTTCAATACAATCTATAGAACATACAATATTCAATACATCTCAAGAAAAAAAGTCTACAATGTTTAGAAAAAAGTCACATTTTTTGTTTGACAAGAGAAAAAAGTCACATATTTGTGTATATTTTTTTTTAGGGATTTAAGGATGACATTTAGGGATTTGAAATTTAAGTTGGGGATATTGACTTTTGATTCAGGGACTAATGTGACCATTTTTTACTTTCACTTTAGTCCATGTAACACACTTAACAGAATTATTTAACGTCGGGGACTAAAGTGATAAAATGGAAGTGCAGAGTCAGGGACTTCTTTGTATTTAATTCTGAGTCAGGGACCTATGTGACAGCGAGGTGCAGAATCAGGGACTAAAATGACCCTAAACACGGGTTAACGTGTTAGATACTCATCTAATTATTTTAACAAATTTACCAAATGTCAAGCCATTTATATATTTTTAGTCTAGATTTTAAAAATAATAGTATTTTTTCTTAGTAATTATGTTTGTTATATTTTAGCAATTATGTTGATAAAGAATAGTCCAGTGACTTTTAAATGTGCCTTACCATCATCAACCAAGATAAAGAATAGTCAAGAAATAAATAGAATATACTATATTATCATAGAAAGAAAGCATGTAATCCAAATATTGATCTACGGCAAAATTTGGACCACCACCTGATCAAGAACCGTGCGTAAATTGTCTAAAGGCAGGCAATAAAGCAGTGCATGTTACCTACAAGGTTAATGGTGACCCACTATACACTTGCTTCCCAAATCGATCCACCTATGATAATTGATATGGTAAACCCATAAGGACATTTCTTTATGGTCTCTCAACAGTTCAGACATAACTTCTTCCCCTAAATGTCAAATTTAATGGACCCTCACTTATTCACATTGTTATCTGGCGGGTGATTGATGTCTCAGATAAGACTAGCTTCCTTGCCTACTTTATTGAATCAATACTACGAAACTTATCAGGGAGCCACATGAAGAAAAAACCAATTTGGTAAATAAGAACAGAATGTGAGAAATAGCCATAAATCAAGTTGGGAAACAATCCATTCAAGGGAAAAAGTGATTCCGGCAAATTTTGATCTTTGTAATAGTAACCTTCATTGTTCTAGAGTCTTGTGACTTATGGAAGCTGCGAGTGACATAGGCCTAACATTATTTTATCATTCAAAGACAATAATTTGGACAACATGCATAACTTGTATAAATATAATAGCATATGATATGACATTGAGTAATAATAGTAATAACAGGTGTCAAAAATTAGAAGAGCTTGTAATGTCTGCCCCATAAATCAGTATAGAATACATATATGTTATTTTTGTTAATAACTTGTGCAAATAAAATGGCTCTATGATCTTTGATAGGTATAATAACAGTAGTATTAGGAGCTACTTTAGCTATTGCTCAAAAAGATATTAAGAAAAATTTGGCCTATTCTACAATGTCTCAATTGGGTTATATGATGTTAGCTTTAGGTATGGGCTCTTATCGAGCTGCTTTATTTCATTTGATTACTCATGCTTATTCAAAAGCATCTATCTAAATGGCATGAGTCATGGCATTGAGCTTCACAATTAAGTAACTCTGATATGGAACAAAACTGGGAATCTCAGAGGCATTATATCAAGATTTATTTAGTACATTTCTAATTCAAAAAAAATCATGTTCTGAATTAGTGTTTTAAAACCCGGACTGACCCGACCAATCGGACCGGTCAGACCGGGAACTGGAAGGTGCAGCGGTTCGGGCAGGCTACTGGACCGGATATGCAATTAGCCCACTGAAACCTGTGTGACCCGGCCGGGTCAGTTGGCGGACCGCTGAACCTGTTTAACCCACCCGACCTAACCCGTTTTAAAAAAAAAATGAAAATGCAAGTCATATATAAAGACTATGACAATTTGACTCCATGGGCATAAATAGTTTATTGATTAGTGAATTGTTATAACTTATTTGTGTTTCTATTTTTTGTTGACTATGTTTAGAACTTACTTGGGTTTGGGTTTGTAAGTCTATTATTTTTTGTTGACTATGTTCAGAACTTACTTGAGTTTGTAAGTTGTTATATTTTGATTTCCAACATTTAGAACATCCTATGTTTTAACTTTTCAAGATAGAATCTGAATTAAAACTTATTTGTGAGGTTTTTTATGCAGTATTATTGTTTATTATTGTTTAATGTACGAGTTCATTTGAATTTGGATTGGAATTAGCTTGAAATTGAATTGTGCTGCAGTTAATAAATTAACTTGCAACCGTGAATATAATTTTTTAAATGTACGAACTTTAAATAGAAATAAAAAAAGATAGGATTTTTTTTATCAAAATTTCATTCATAATGTAACTTTTGGTCATAAATATTTTTATATAGACCGGGTCAATAGTCATGCGGTCCGACCAGTGATCCAGTGCCTTGACTGGGTCGATCATCGGTCCGGATTTTAAAACATTGTTCTGAATTGAATAAAATGTACTAGATAGGAACTTCACACTTACAAAATGGATATGCCAATAAAAATTGTGTGAAAAAAACAGAATATTTTGTTGTTTTACCTTTTCCTTCATTTTGTTTTACTGTATTTCTGGGATAGCCCAAGCTACTGTTGTTATCTTCAGCTTAAAATCAAAATGAACTGAAATTAGTTTCAATGATTAAATCTCTAGACAGAGATAGCTACTAATAGATGGTCATAATGTAACCAAATAATGAAGCATCACATATATATAATTCAATAACTCTATCCACATAGATATGATAATCTAGTTAGGATATCTTCTATTTTTAAAAATTCAGACTTTTTGTTGTTTGCTTATAATAATACATAAGTGTATGAGGCAGATCATTGGCTGGGAATTTGTTTCATTGAAGTGTAAGGAAAAAAGGTAGGGTAAAGAGAATATGACATGTTTGGTTTCAACAGCTTTATAATTGGTGACAGGACAAATTGGTACACAGACCTGAAACACATATATATGAAAGCAAAAGGAATTTCATAAGCAACCAACAACATAACCTAGTAGTTTTCTCAGATTCATTTCAATTTCATCTGCATTCAGCTTTTCTAGTTACAAGTATACTAAACTAATATAACATCACTGAAAAAAAAGTGCATGAAACAAGATATGGAAAGAACAACAACAATGAAAACCTTTGATTGCAACCTGCCTCCGAAATCACCAACCATCTTAAGAGATATGGATGCATCTTTCTCATCCTATCTCACACCCCAAAAGCCAAACACTTGCCAGCCAAATAATCATAATCACCTCCACAAACTCGACGATCCCACCTCAGAACTCAGCATATTCGATGCACACAAATACTTCAACGAAGGTACCAACAACGACAACATCCAAAAAGTTACAATCAGCAACAACAATAATAACAATAACAACAATAGCAGAGTTTCACCAATGGTGATCAATGTTAACAATGAAACAGAAAATATTGTTATACCAGATTCAACAAGATACTCATCTGCTTCATCAGTGGATGGTTACGCAAACATCAGAAACTATCGAGCTCGTTCTTTCCATGCTGCAACACCAACAGCTTCATCAGAAGCTAGCTGGAACAGTCAACAAGGTTTGTTATCACACCCAGCAGGTGCTATCTCAGTTAACATCAAAAACCCTTCAAATCCAAACCCTAACAACAACAACAAACACAAATCATCAATTTCCAAACCAAATTGGTTTTTAAGGAGAAAATGTCCCTGCTCAGGTAAAAAATCAGTTCAAGTCAATGAAAAGAAATCAACTGAATTACCCAAAAACAGTATCAAAATCCCTTCACCAATTTCACCCTCACCACCACCACCACCAATGAACAACAATTGGATTAACAATAACATTGATCAAACACAGAATCATGTTGTAACGAAATCTCAAAGATTTCAACCAGTGGTAACAACAACTGTAAGAGTGCCTTACACAGATGGATTCACATTCCCAGTGCTAAACCCTAATTCATCTTCAACAACAACAAAACTCAAAAACGGTATCGTTTTGGAAGATCCACCGCGAGAATCACTAGAGGTTTTCCGACCACCGGAAGAACTCACCGTCGACGCTAAAACCCTAAATTTCCAATTCCCGCCGGGTATATCACGAATCGTCATCGACGATAACGACGCGGCGAGTGATGCTAGCTCCGATCTGTTCGAAATCGAAAGTTTCTCAACCGCAACGCAATCGTCGTACTCCGCTGCGGTGTACCGGAGAAACAGCAGAGACTCGTTCGACGAAGGATCGGTGACGACGGCGATGACGGAATGTTATGAACCGAGTGAAGCGAGTATTGACTGGAGTGTGACGACGGCGGAGGGATACGACGAAAGCAGCATCACCGCCGCGTCTATCGGCGGCTACGGCGGTGGTGGTGGTGGAGGCGGTGGTGTGACGGCGGAGCATTGGAAGAGAAAAGGCGGGAACGGTTTGTTAGTGAGCTGTCGGTGTGAGAAAGCGGTTAGTGTGGGTCCACAGCCAGTGAAATGTGAGGGACAAAGAGGGGCCACGTCTGCATGGAAACAAGTGAATGGTGGTGGTGTAATTAGTAGTAGGGTAGGGGGTGTAAATATTAATAAACCACCACTTGCTAGGTCTTCTCATTCTCATCAAAGAAACAGCAACAATACACCTCGTGTTACTTCTTTTGCTTTTGCGACATAGTTGTTTCATTTTGATGTTGATGCATGCACCCTTCAAATGTTACATTGCAAGGGTCTATGTTTTTTTGTTTTTTGTTTATTCAATTTCAAAGGTATCAAATAGTGTTTGTTTTCTTGTATTTTTACGATTCTATATTGTACTCATTTTTGTTTCATGAATTTGTAACTTGTAATATGTAATGTGACACACCATGTAGCAACTCTTCTCTAAATAAATCTAAGCTACCAAATTAATTACTACTAGTATTGATTAACACAAGCTTGGCTGAAGAACAATTAAACTATTGAATACATTTTGATATAATGTTAGGTTGGACAATTGTGTATCTTTTGCAAAATCACGATAGTTCAATATAATTTAGCCAAATTCATTGCGGAACATTAAGTATATCGTGGAATTGAATCTAATTAAACAAAAAAGTGAACATTAGTTCTACCTCACCATCAGGCCCGGCCTTTAGCAAGTGCAAGGTGAGCTACGGTGTCGGGCCTCACAATCATAGGAGCCTCAATATTTTTTATTAATACAACACCCAAAAGTGTTGGGTATATATAATAAAATATAAAAAATCAATAGACACTCAAAAAAATCATGTAATAGTTTAGTGGTAAAATAGAATGCACTTCAGTCCTTAGTCTTGAGATTCAATCTCGAGCATTTCTGTAAATTTGAACCAAATATAAAAGTCTCAGTTACATAGACAGCTACTAGTTCATTACAATTTAATATGAATGTAGAAAATTACTATATATCTTGAATTTTTTGTTATTTATTTTCATTAACAACGCAAATTAAATCCGTTAAATAATTAGTATTTTTTCTATTGTTTCAAGTTTAATCATGCATGCTAGTACCAATTCGCTACTATTTTTTCCCGATATTGATACTAGTTTGTCACTATTTAGATAGTAAAGACACTTTTTTAAGCAACAATAACCAATATACTTACGACCCATTTTACACTAAACAAAGTGATGATTTGTTTTAAGTTTTTAGCATTTCTTTTTATTATAAACCCACTTTTTAATATTAAAACAGTTAGTGGTTAGTGAAGTTCAACACATGTTAGTTAGTTCCTCTCATACAAACTTAATTTTACTTAATAAGAATGACTATTTTTGATGTTATTTACAACTTAAATAGAAGATTACTATTGCTTAAAAAATCTTGTTTTTTCATAGGGACCCATTTTTAATATTTGAACATGGCCTCTAATTTTATCCGATCGGCCATGTTCATCATGTACATTTTTTTAATAGGCATTCCTTTTCACTATATAACTCAAGCATGGGTTAATTTTTGTTTGTAGATCCTTGATTAATGTTTTTTTTTGTCAAGTAGTCCAGTGGTTAAAATTCACCTTTTTCAAGGTGAATAAGTGGGGTGTACAGGGTTCGAACCCCCGTCCCTGTATATATTAATGCATGTCCCTACCAATTGAGCTATGCTCACGGGGACATTCTTGCTTAATGTTAGTCGTACAAAATTGCAGTATATACTATTTTCATCTCCTCATATCAGGGACGGAGGTGGCAGGCTATGTAGGCTTGTGCATGCACTAAATTCTTAATTTCTTATTTTTTTAGTAGTATAATATAGTAAAGAAAAATGATATTTTGACTATATATAGCCGACACATATTACAATTTTTTCTCTCTTGGCCCACACATACAATCACTTGACACAACAAGTAACAACACAACCTTCAAGTTTCTAAAAATAGAAAACAATAACTTGTTATTATGAAATAAAATTATCACAAATAATTCAAAGTTTTTGAGAATATCAACAATTATAAAGGACAATTATGATTTATATTTCTTTTTCCAGTCAAGTAGCCTAGTAACGAAAAATTCATGTCACAATGTCCCTACCAACTAAGATATTTTCACAGGTGCTATAAATTTATATATAAAATGCCTCTACTATTCAAAATTCCTGATCCGGGCCTCGTGTATATTGGTTCATGTGGCGTGCATAAATTAATAGCAACATGGTGTAGAATATGCGGGTCCTATTATTATCGTGTCCAATATCCGTATACAAAATCACGTGGTTATTCTATTTGGAACCCGTAGAAAATCACATGAGAAGACAAGAAACATGTATTTTTGAGACTAGTATCGTGAATCCATTAAGAAGATTAAATCTTCCATACATTTTGTTGGTAGTGTCTTTCGATGTCCTTTTGTTTGGTTGAAGAGTGAAAGGAAAGAAAGAGATAGGAAAGAAAGGGAGTGAAAAGTGAGAGAATTGTTTTAGTTGTTTGGTTTAAGAGAAAGTGGATTAGAAAGTTGGAGGAAAGAATGATCTATTTTTAGTAATTGACATAAGCACCCTTTTATATATACTCCTTTATAAAGGAAAAAATAATATATATAAAAAAACACCCTTATATATTAATTATTACGGTGTCTATAGTTTCGTGAAGAAAAAAAATATTAAACGGCGAATTGGATAAATAAAAGAAGAGAAACAACCTAGGAATAGTAACATTTGTTCAACAAATGAAAGAATAGTAACATAAATAAAAAAAAAAAAAACAATGAGGGTAGGGGTGTTTTGGACTTTTCAAATATAATGTCGAGTTTCCTTAACCTTTCTGCCCAGGTGGGGTTTAGCATTGGAAAGGGGAATTGTTTCCCACCATAGAAAAGTTGATTTTGTCTATTGGATCAAATGAAGAACATAATATTATCATGGACTTTTAACACTAGATATTTTTCATACTCTCTCCTATCACTCTTCTCTCCTCCAACCCCACTTTCCTCTCTCTCCACCACCGTCTCAAATTTGCTTCTTTTTAATATGCTTGTTCTTAATCTCATTCAATTTTCATAGAGAGGTGCTTATGTTGTTATGATTTCCTTTATAATTTGCATCACAGTATCAAGAAATATAGATCTAGCAAAAAGAAGGCAATACAAAATTAAATGTCAATATGTGCTCTATGAGCTGGGCTCCATTTTGATACATATTTATATCTTGAACGATGTTGTTATCTACACTAAAACAGCCAATTGCCTATGAATGAAGCTTCATTATTTTTCCCATTTCATATCTAGAACGATGCTTTCGTTTGATAAATCATTGTTGTAATGGACGTGCAAAGCATATAAATGGATGTGACAGATCTAATTTCTCTTTATTTTGCGATTCGTTTTGGGATTTGGGGGCCTTGTGTTATTTTTATTCTTTGATTTCCATGGATCTGTGAATATTTTTATTAATTGAGATTTGAAAAATGTTTCTTAGCAAACATAAAAGGTTGTGGATCAGCATCAATGTGTTTAAACTGGAAGGAGACTCCTTGGTTTGTTGGGGGAGAGAAGCCATTCTTGGCTTGTTTTGTCTTTGAAAGCTTTTGAGAAAGAACACAGACACCGAAGGACGGAGAGAAAGAAAAAGAAAGAGAGTTGGGAGGATAGCTGCAGGTGGTGGGTTAATGTGGAAAAGAATCTAGTGTTGAGTGTCTATGATAGAAGCATGTTCTCTACTTTATCTAATGGTCAAAATTTGCTTTCCCATGGTGGGAAACAACTTTGCTTTCCCATGCTAAATGCCACCTTCTGCCCATATTGGAGTGGAAAGATTTTTAGTGTGGGTCCCATTAGATTCTTTCTTTCCTTAGCCTTTTTAAAGAGTTCTAAACAATAAAAAATGTTTTTTTCTCTCAACTTTCTTTCCTACCCACTATCTTTCCTTGGAAACAAACACACCCTAAAATTTGAGAAAGCAGCACTTTAGGCCAAAATACTCTTATCTTTCCATCTGAAAAATATTTTATATCACCAGGGTCGTTCCTACGAATGTGGAGGCTCGGCTCTGTAAGTGAAAAGAGACCCGTATTAAAATAAAAACGTATTTTTCTAAAAGAACAATGTTCTATTTAAAAAAATTTAAAGATAAATACAAGTTGCCATATATATACAACACACCCAAAGGTGAAAATCACTACCGTATACATGATGAACCTCAAACCACCGTCCCAAAAAAACACACACCTAACACCAAAAGCAAGAGGACCCAATTCTAATAGGTCTAAAATAAGACAACAAAAGAGGAAAAAGAAATCAAATTGGGGAAGAAGAAAAGAAAAATCCGATGGAGTGATGGTGATGGAACGTGTGGTATCAGAGAGAAAGAGAATAAGGAATTTTTTTTAGTGGGGTAGTACTACTGGGCTATAATTTTATTTTTGAGGCAAAGCTCCATCGAGCTCTTTGCATACCCCAAGGTCCGGCCCTATATATCACGATCATATTATATTTTGAAAAATGTTAACTGATATCTTAAAGTAGTTGTTAGGAAGTTTAAAGTGAAAATTTATTTGTGAGTTGTCTATTTAACACATTGACACATTAAAGAAATTTTTTCAATATAAAACTTATCAATGTTTTCTTTTTTTTTTTAGCATGACTTATATTTTTATTTGGATAACTCATGTAATGACTCATTCAGTGTTGTGTAATTTTTTTAATATATCCTACACACAAGGTCCCTATTTTCTTACTCAAAAGGTCCATGATTATGTTCTTTAAGATTCTTTTCCTCAACATGCACGAAGTTATACTTCATCATGAGATTCTAGTTCTATATAGGATAATCAATTTTCATGATCAATTTTTATTTTTTTGGAAATGTTAACTTCTGCCTTTAAGACACAAGTTAAGGAATCAAATATAGAAATAATGTATTGGAATGTGTGCATTTTATATAATCTTTAATTTTTTAATGAATTCAATGCACAAAATTTTATAGAATATTTCTTCTTTTGGAGTTCTTAACATGTGCCCTAAGGGCACAAGTTAACACTACCCTTATTTTTTATATCTTCGTGATCTTTATACTTATCAACAGTATTTACCATTTACATTTTCTAAACGAGTCCTTTATAAATTGAAAATTGTTGTTCACACATTTGAAAGACGAAATTGCCCTGCCGAGGATTTTCTAAACCGGCTGCAGTTAACTATCGGGGAAAACCTCGGTAGTTAAATGCCGAAAAAAACAATTATGCAAACAGTGGGTTCTGCATAATTGTAAACATTTCCAAGCCATTTTTTCGGCTAGTTTTTACCTGTAATTATCATATATTTCAATAAAAATTACATAATTTTACTTATATAAGTGATAAACAAGAAAAATACAATATCTTTTACAATTGTCGATAATTAAATCAAACCGACATTTGGTTCAAATTACACAAAGGTTTGAAATTCATCAAAACGTTACATAGTGTCCATAATTAAACAACACATTACAACTCATTACATATCATTAAATTAAAC
>Ga0228711_1003375_pt1 | contig 24726 bp, 20 predicted proteins | sample MedpolnodulmetaG_2_FD_177996 | JGI IMG/M metagenome (GOLD analysis project Ga0228711, IMG submission 177996) | Root nodule microbial communities from Medicago polymorpha collected in Santa Monica, California, United States - brown nodules | ecosystem: Host-associated > Plants > Roots > Nodule... | reverse complement strand
TTTTATTTAGATTTTATATGTTTTTATTTCCTTTTTAGAACTATTTTACTTCAATTGCAAGTTATTTAATTTCAGGAACAAATATTTGAAAGATTGAGTCTTGGAAAAGAAAGGAGATTTGGAGCTGATTCGGGCCAAAAATACGAAGATTTGGTACAAAAATATGAAGCCACTACCACAACACTCCTTTTGATGCTTTTGCTTCTCCGACAAGCTGCCTATTTAGTTTATTTCTGACCTAAAGCCACTACCACAACACTCTATTGATGTATTACTTGGGGCTTAAGTAGTTGTAGACTATAAATAGAGCAGCTAGCAAACATATTCATTCATCTTTTGTTCTTGAAAATAATAAGTGAAGATTGTTTCTTTGAATAAAAGTTCACCTTTATTTTATTGTTATTTTATGTTCTTCTTCTTCTTCTTCTTCTCTTCTCTATTTACAATGAACATGATTGAGTAGACTCTTCTTGTCTTAGGATTGTTGGATGAGTCTAATGACCTAATCCCTATCAAACCAAGCCTCAAACCTAATTTTATGTAAATCTATTTTCTAATCTAATTTCACCGTTTTTATAATGAATTAACAAGTATCAAATTCATAAAGCGACAACGGATGATTAATACTTGTTAATTCATAATCACAAATATCAAGCGAAGTATCGACATATGAAGTTTTGATATTGGAACAAGTGAAATTAGACAAGGATTGCGAAACATGAGAATAGTCTAGCAAACCTTGAGACAATGAAGTTTCGTTCTTCAAGGATTCCAATAGCAATCAACCATGAGAATAGGCGTGGTTGCTAGAGGAACACACTCACTGACACCGAAAGGAGATGTGATAGGCTAAAGAGAAACTTGTCTTTAGAAAATAGGTCAAACATAAAGTTCTAGGCTTAGGGTTTGGTTTGTGAAAGATTTGTCACCATGACGAACCAATAATCCCAATGCGCTTTTTATTATTGTTATTTTAATTCAAATAAAATCCAAACTTTTTAACTTAAACTCTCATCTAACCATTTTTGAAAGTCAATCAAATTCATAACTCCCTGTGGAACGATATCTTTATTACTACATCGGTAAACCGTGCACTTGCGGATTTACTACATCAGAGTGCTGTGATATCACCAGTGGGATCAACAAATCCTGCACAAGTGTCTTCTCTTTCACACACAACGCGACGGCTGCTACAGTCTCGCAGGCCATTCCAATTTTGGGAAATTCATCGACTCAAGGGATTTGGAACTCTGGCACAATAAGCCATAGAACTATGCCATATGGCATGCCATCCTCCTTGATGTAAGGCCTATAGACGGGTACATCCACTTTTTCAGAAAATTTGAATGTATCATTACCACCACTGTACACCCCTGGGGTGAACGTTCTTATTCGAACGCCCCAACAATCATTGACTAATGCTTCCTTAGTCGCCTTAAGGCAACAAGTAGAGGATAGCAATCACGAAATGGTTAACATGGTGACTCAACAAATTGGTACGGTAATTAACCCGTTAATTCGAGATACCAATAATAGTTATCAAGCGTTGTCTGCCCAGATGGAGCGAATTGCCAACTTCTCTGGTGCCCCTCCAGCGCGAAATATACCAGTGCCTCAAAACCAAAATGCAAGGCCAATAGAAATTCCTGCAGAAGGGCATGTTAATCAAGTGCCTAGAAATGGGGCACAACAACAAGTGGTGCAACCGCAAGCCCAAGAGGAGCCTGAAAGAGCCCAAATATTGGTCAATAGGCACCAAGACGTAGACCAAGTGGTCATGCAAGCCCGTCGAAACAATTACGAGGGCCATAACAACATAGCAAATGTGGTCGAAGCCTTGTTAGCCCAAAATGGTTTTAACATGGGTTTACATAGGCCCAATTTCGTGTCGGCTTTGTCTGAATATGTATTAATGACTGAATTGCCGAGAAATTGGAAAGTTCCCAAATTTACCAAATTTGCTGGGGAAACTAATGAATCCACCGTCGAACACATTGCTCGATATCTGACAGAGGTAGGTGATATAGCACATAATGAGAATTTGAAAATGAAATATTTTCCAAGTTCTTTAACAAAAAATGCTTTTACTTGGTTTACCACATTGGCTCCTCATTCGATTTTTAGTTGGAATCAATTAGAAAAGGCTTTTCATGAGCAGTTCTTGATGGGTCAATCTAAAATCAGTCTGAAAGAACTAGCCATCCTCCGACGTAAAACGCACGAGTCAATTGATGACTATTTGAATAGATTCCAACTCCTTAAGGATAAGTGTTTCACTATAGTGCCTGAACATGAGTTGGTCGAAATGGCCGCTGGTGGCCTTGATTATTCTATTCGAAAGAAATTGGATACTCAATATCTTAGAGATATGGCACAATTAGCAGATAGAGTCCGACAAGTCAAAAGGCTTAAGGCTGAGAAAGCTAGGACAAATAGGTTGGTTAAAAAAAAGAAAAAATAGCCTATGTTGATACATATGACAGTGATCCAGAATTCGATTGAGGATCAGATACTGTCGAAGATAATGAGATTAATCTTGCAGAATTAAAAGACGGGCCTCCTTATGCATGTAAATTATTAAGGCCATCGAATGGAAAAAATCCTGAAGAACCAAAGAATGACAAATACCCTCCTAAAACATATACCTTTGATGTTTCTAAATGCGAGGAAATCTTTGATCTTTTAGTTTCTGATGGCATAATATTAGTGCCTAAAAACCTAAAGTTGCCTCCTTTATAGCAACATAAAAAAAGATGATTTTGTAAATTCCATGGTTTCTTAGGTCATAATTTGTCTCGTTGTACTCGTTTCAGGGATTCTATGCAGAAAGCTCTCGATGAAGGTAGGCTAAAGTTTGGAGGCAAATCCAAACAACCAATGCAAGTTGACGTTGACCCTCTTAAGAAAGTTGATGCCGTGTACGTTGATATAGCTGACATATAATCTCTTCCATTAAATCTATTTTGAATTTTTTTTTGGGAGGGAGTGAGGATAATAGGAAAATTCCTTGGATCGCTTGGAGCTCTATTTGTTTACGAAAAAAGTACGAAGGTCTGGGGTTGAGGGAGTTTAATCTTGCATTGTTAGGTAAATGGTGTTGGAGGTTGTTGGCTGATAGAGGAGGGTTTTGGTATAGGGTGTTGGTTGCGAGGTATAGTGAGGAGGCAGGGAGGTTGGAGGTTGGGGGCCGGAGTGTTTCTTCTTGGTGGAGGGGGATAACGAAGATTAGGGACAAAGTAGGCGATACTGAGGGAGGTTGGTTTACAAAGAGGGTTGCGAGAAAGGTAGGGGATGGAACAAACACTTTCTTTTGGTATGATAGGTGGTTAGGTGATGTTCCTTTGTGTAGGCAGTTTAGTTGCTTATTTGACTTAGCGATGAATAAGTTGAGTACGGTGGCTAATATGTTCTCTCTAGGATGGGAGGAAGGGGGAGGCGTGAAGTTGGAGGAGGAGGTTGTGGGCTTGGGAGGAGGAGATAGTAGTGGAGTGTAGGCATTTACTTAACAATATTGTTTTGCAGCCTGACGTTTCTGACAGGTGGCAGTGGTACCTCGATATCGAGGAGGGTTACACAGTTTGTGGCGCTTACCACATTCTAACTACTCAGGTCTCTCCTTTAGTTGATCTGACGGAAGATCTCATTTGGCACAAGCAGGTACCCCTGGAAGTCTCTATTCTTGCTTGGAGATTGTTGCGTGATAGGTTGCCAACAAAAAACAACCTCTTGCGTCGTGGCATTATTCAAGTCGAGTCTATCAGGTGTATGGCGGGATGCGGGCACGACAAATCAACATCTCATTTGCTTCTTCATTGCGACATATTTGGTTCCTTGTGGCAGCATATCAGGCCTTGGATTGACGTTTCAGGCGATGACCCTCATAGTCTTTGTGATCATTTTATTCAGTTTACTCACTACATCGATGATTTGAAGACTCGACAATATTCACTTCATCTTCTTAAAAATTATCGATGAGTTAATAAAATAAGACGATAAAATATTCCAAATATTTAAATTAATACGTCTCAATTAATATTGGTTCTTTTGATTAGATTTCTTGTTCTTCATAGTGTCACGTGAATCCAATTTAAATATCACCTTGATTGGTCTAGACATTGTTGTCCAAAAATAACAAATAGAAGAAGATTTAGGGTTCCATTTCAAACAATATATTATGAGTATATAGAAGACTTAGTTGTAATAATGATTTTCTCTTGTAGTATTGTGTATAAATAATCGTAGGAGGCTTTGATGATTTTATTTTTGTTTTGGGAAGTGGTGTGGCGTGTTGACAAGGCTCTTATCCTTTTGAGGTACCATCGTTTTTATTAAAATTGTCATTGCTTTTTTTTCAAATAAAGGTGGAAAAGAATATATTCCCAGTCCCCACAAAGCACACGCCAACCAATAGAAGCCAAAAAAAGCTGAGGGTTGCCACGCGAAGTTGTTCCTCATAAAGCAAGTAGAAGCAAACGACAAGCTAGTACTTAATTAATAACACCGCTACCCTTTTTATTTTTTGTTTATCTCTTTAAATTGCATATATGTAATTTATTTTAATTTTAATAAATGGAGAAGATACTTACTCCTTTTGTTATTAGTGGGTAATTTAGTTGTCGGCATTGAATAACCTTCTTGAGATCAAGCAACGCACCACTAGGCAAAGGACTTCGAACCACCTAAGAGTAAATGACTTCGCCCACTCTCGCTGGTAAAAAACAAAAAAACAAAACATGCTTACGCAGTATCATTTGTCTACTACTCCTGTTATAAGATAAATATGGTGAAGCTTGAAAGGAATTAGCACAAAAAACAGCAACCACGGAAAGTCAGGAACCAAATTATTGAGATGAAGATCCAGCTGCTTGCAAACCGAATCAAACATGGAAGAACCAAAAGAGAGCCTCCGGACCTCACAAAAATACAATCAACAACAGAGAATACTCGGAAGCACAAGAAAAACTCATGCATCTAAAGACAAACCTCAAGCAGAGTAGCCCAGAAACAGAGTCCTATTCATAGATCTACTCCTAACTCCACTTGGATGACAAATCTGGAGACTTAAAGGTCCATCTAAAATCCAATAGCAACCAAAGAGGCAATTATGTGATCTGCTTTGTTTCTTACCATCACACACCAGGTAAAATCAATTTTGGCAAACCTCTTTAAGAATGAATTATGTGATTAGGGACTGATCCAGAATGAATTATGTGATTAGGGACTGATCCAAATGTTTATATCAAATATACATCAACTATCACTTTACATCAACCATTTAAAGTCCTTAACCAGGACACTAGTTAAAATTCTCCATATTAAAAATATAAGCATATGAAACCGAAGTAGTCTTTCGTATAAATTTTTTAAATTTCATCCGCAAACTAATCACGTTAGATGCAGTGTGATCAGAAATTATCACAATATTCCACAATGTAAACATGCGTGAATATATTTAAATTTAGGGTGTCTCTCAAAAAAAAATATTTAAATTTAGGGTGATCAAGTATTTTTTTTTAGGTTAGAACTTTTTTTTTTTAGTTTCCTTAACCGGTATCCAAAAATCGATTAGCATTTTCCTTATTATTAAATGATTATAATTTTTCTTTTTACAAATAAAAAATGAGACAATTAATAGAACAATATCAACAACTGAACATGGTGTATTTTTCTCCAAAATCTTTTTCAAGTGGGTATTATTTTTTATTTTTTTGTGGTGTCTAGGGTTCGAACCCCGGACCTTGCATATATTATGCATTGTTCTTACCAACTGAGCTAAGCTCACGAGAACATTCAAGTGGGTATCTAATAACACTGAGTGCGGTGGAAATTTTAACTGTGTTATATATATAATATTTAATAGAAACGCTAAATTAATATTGATATTTGTACAATAGTAATGAGTTTTATCATATCGATTTTCTCATATCAGTACATAAAATTTGTTTCCGTAAATATAAGCACATAAAATCAACAACGATGCGTACAAATATTTAATGGATTTTTACAAAAATAAAATATTTAATAAAAACATCACTACTATAATTTTTTTTATATTTGTATGTCTTTTTATAATTGTTCACCATCCATGTTTCTTCATATTTAAAAATGTTTTATATTTTATATTTTATTTCTAAAGCTATCAAAAATATATTTCTCTATGCAGCACACTATTGTGCATTTGATTCTTAACAAATAAAATTATTCAATGATTTTTAATGGGGAGAACACATTAATAAAATTATAACTTTAGTGAGAACAGTTGCTAATAAAATTATAATTTAGATCCATAATTGAAGTGATCTGACATTTGTCTAACTCCCCTCTGCAACATTGAACGACACTAAAAAAAGTCACTCTCCACCAAAATATGAAACAAATTCAAGTTGTAAGCGGGGACAAACGGATCTTTAATCACCAAAGCTTCAACAACAAAGGCCATAAAGACACGAGGACACGAGCTACACGCCACCACCAAACCAAGGTACTTTCTTACAATAACTCACGAGCTTACTAGAATGTGTGCTTTGTTAAATTACTAGAATCCTAGCATTGTATCAGTTAACTTGCATAACAAGTTAACTTACTTCACAAGCTTCTTTCACTATGTAACCTCACCATTACTTTTGTATATCACACATAGAGTAGTATAGCTTTATGTTACAACTGTCAGTTTGTTAACAAACTTTTTGTTCAATTCAATAAATCAACTACATTTTCTCTAATTTTCTCTCTTCCTTAAGCTTCTGCAATTTCTTGTTTCCATCATGAAGATGATGAACTCTATGATGGTATCAGAGCTCTTTTGAGCTCTGTTGCGCATCGTTCTTCTTTTCTTTGTTGTTTTATTTCGTTTTCTTTTCACGATGGTTCGTGGTGCCAACGTCCTCGTTAATGCCGGTGGTAACGGTGGAGGTAACATTGTTCCACCGATTCTCGATCCTTCTCAACAACCTGTCAATGTCTATTATGTGCATGCTTCTGATGGACCTTCTTTCGTCGCAATTACACCGGTTATCAAGAATTCCAATTGTCACTCTTGGGCGCGATCAATGCGCAGATCTCTTGGAGGGAAGAACAAATTTGACTTCGTTGATGGATCAATTTCTGTTTCAAGTCTTGGAATAGTTGCAACATGCTTGTTTATTCATGGATTATGAACTCTGTTGAAGAATCAATTGCATAGAGAATCATTTTTCTTGAGAATACTATTGATGTTTGGAACGAACTCAAAGAAAGATTCTCACAAGGTGATTATATTCGTATTTCTGAATTCCAATGTGAAATTTTTGGTTCAAAGCAAGATTCACGTTCAGTTTTATAATATTTTACTGCTATGAATTTTTTTTGGGAATAACTTGAGGCGTATCTTCCTACACCTATATGTGTTTGTCTTCACACCGTTATGTGTGTGTTACTGGTGTGAACAATGCCAAACATCAACATGAGATTACACGTTCAATTCATTTTCTCACTAGGCTCAATGATTCTTTCAATCTTGTTAATTCTCATATACTGTTGATGAATTCATTACCAACTCTTAACAAGATTTTCTCTATGGTAATGCAACATAAAAGACAGTTTAAAGCTTCTATCTCTGATGAATCTAATATTCTTATCAATTCAGTGGATTATCATATATCTTAAGGAAAAGGACGTGGTAATGGTTCTTCATTCACTCATGGTAATAAATGTCCTTCTGTGGTAAAAATGCTCACACAAATGTGTTTGTTCCTCCATATTTTGGTAAGAATTCTGTTGTGGCTAATCATTCTTCCCTTGAGATGAATGAAGAAAGGGAGGATTTGTATGATTCAAAGAATTGCAAAGGCATTGATTCATATGGTTTTACCACAGAGCAATATGATATCCTGTAAATTTGCTTCAGCGATCAGGATCCAATGGAAATCAGCATGCATCTGCTAGTAAGGCGAACCTAGCCTCACATGTCAGAAATCATGTCACTTCAGGTATATCTAGAGTATCTTATTGTTTGAATCATTCAAACATTGGATCTTGGATTGTACAATCTGGCGCTAGTGATTATATCTATGCTTCCTTGAAGTTCTTTGACTCTTATAAGTTAATTACACCGATACATATAAACTTACCAAATGGTCATATGGCTATAACAAAATGTAACATGTACATCCAAACTCGTGAAAGTAAGATGTGATTGGTCTTCTATTCTTAACATAACATGATGTGTTTACAACTTCTGTCCAAAAGTACTTAGCCATATTAGTTTCATGAATCGTGGTTTTAGCCATTTCATTAAAGATCTATTGTGGAGTTCTATGAAAAGAGAATTCAAGGAGAATTCCATGTTTTTCACAAAAGTTTTTAAATGACTCGTTTTTAAATTCTCCTCCATGATCCCTTCTGACTTTAAGAATTTTCATTTTTTTTCTTCTCATTTTGTACTTAAGTGCAGAAGTTGCTAAACAAATCATATGCATCATCTTTTGGAATGTTTTTGATATGGTTAGTGTCGTTAAAAGGTCATTTGAAATTACTTTGCTTCAAAAGGAATTATTTGTTTCATTTCAATTGTCCTTGAAGTTATTTGTTTCTTTCTACACGTAATCAGAAGAAGACAAATTGTACTACCCGAGGCTAATAATGATTTCTTTATAAGATGACAAAACTTATCAGAGTCTTATGATGCTGACGTGGCCTTCAGAATCTAAATCCTTAAGAAGCTTGACTTTGTTTAGAGTCCAAGTCTTCAGAGTCTGAGTCTTTCAGAAGATTTACTTATTCAGAGTCCATGTCTTTAGAGTCTAAGTCCTTCAGAAGCTTGTATCCTTCAGAGTCTGGTCCAAAACTTCAGCTTCTCTCAAAAGACCAAATGCTTTTAAGTATGCTTTGAATTTAATTATATGATCCTGCATACTTGAACACACATTAGCATATCCAATTATTCTTTTATACTTTGTTATCATCAAAATTTAAGAGTCATTATACAAAACATATTTTGGTTCAACAATATTGAATGCATAAATCATATACAATCATCCAGATTAAGAGTACTATGTAGAATTTTAGTTATTTTTTACATCTATTTCCAATACAGAATAGAGTTTAGTTACTCATAGTCATAGAGACCATAACTAACAAGAGAAGGTTGATATGTGTTGGAGAAGCATGAACAAGCTTGAATCCAAGTTCTCTAGCCTTTTATATGGTGTTGATTACACCTTCCTCTCTATATTCTCTATCTTAAGTGTATAAGTTACAAGTGATACCCTAAATTTTTTTATTACACATCTATTTATAGATGTTTTTGCAAGTTAGAGTTCTCTATGCTCGCCTAGAGAATCGAGCTTTCTTTAATAGAGGAAAAATCCATCTGTCTTCTAATATTTTTGAAACCGCCTTAATTTGCCTAGTGAACAAACTTTGGTAAATCCAACTGGAACTCTATTTTGGCTCGCTTTCACATCGCTGCAGTTTGTCTAGCGAATCAGGTTTTGCTCAAATGCCTTTGAGATGCACTGGCTTGGCTTTCGGCGCGTGTACTTGCATCACATTGTCTTTCCCTATTTAAGCTTAACAATTGTAGCCTAAGAGATAACTTTTATTCATTCTCTAATATTTTAGAGAATTTTCTCAATTTCTGGTGGATTCTGGAACCCTATTTTCACAAGTTTGTCGCTTGCAAACTTGTTTCTTTTCAATCTAGGTTTAGCGCTTGCGAACCTACGCTTCTGACTGCGTCAGTTGGTATCATAGCGGGTTTCTCCTGTTTTTTTCCTAACGTGATCAGCCATGGGCGATCAACTGGCAACGAAAACCGGGACTTTAATTGCAGCCATTAAAACTCGGTTAGATCATATGGCGGCATTGACAGCTAAGGTTGACGACAACAACAACAACGCCAACAACAACAGCAACAACAACAATAACAACAGAAACAATCCAAACAAGGGAGGAGAACCAATTCCGATTATTAGGGTTCGTAATAATAACCATACTATTTATACGTACATAAAATCAGAACATACTCGTGAGTATGATTTGGAATACTATGAGCGTAGATATTACACAAAGTTGAGGATGATTACTACAAGTTTAAAATCTCCGATTTGATATACCATTGTCCATTTTGTTACAACAAAGATTACTCTTTGACCGAGCTTTTGAGACATGTTTCCAAAATGATAGGTAACTCGTGTAAAAAGGTTAAAGATATTGCTAAATATTCTGTTTTGATAATGTATATTCAAAGGTGTCTTGATGTCAAAGTCGATAAAAATAAGCCACCTAATGTTAATATTGCTAGTGATAAGCCCCCTGTTGTCGGTATTGCTAGCGGTAAGTCAGCTAAGTTAAGTGTCGCTAATCAGAAGTCACTTGGTATAAATGTAACTAAGGGTCAGTTACCTAACATGAATGTTGGAGGTAGGTTCACATATTTAATCAGAAGTCACTTGGTATGCTTGCTAGCGGTAAGTCAGCCCCCTGTTTTTTGTCTAATGATCGATACATATTTAAATAAACACACATAAAATTTAAATGTGGTAATCTAGGCTCACATTCATAAAACATCACTCACAACCAAGTTACTGCATTGTTTGGAAAAAAAGTTACTTCAGTGTAACATCCATGATAAATAATGGTAACATCAACTTAATGATGCTATATTTTTTTTTGTCAAGCATGCTATATTTATTAGTGTTATATTAATTAAAAGGGTTAAATATGTTTTTGATCCCTACAAATATATCAACTTTTCGTTTTAATCTCTCTAAATTTTTTTTCTTCAATTTTTAGTCCTTATAAAAATTTCAATCACTACTTTTAGTCCATATTTTTAAGTCAATTTTTGTATTTTTTGATAAAATTGTGCAGAAATGTGTAGAATATTGTAAAAATCACTAAAAAAAATAATATTTTCTTTAACAAAACATAAATTAAATATGAATTTTTAACCACAAAAAATATAAAAATTCATATTTAAATCAAGTTTTGATAAAAAATTCTAATTTTTTTTGGGAGAGATTCTTATAATATTATAATTTTTTTAGTAAAATTTTATTCATAAATATGAATGCTACATATAAGTTTACTTTAAAGGAGGAGTCAAAAGTGAAGATCAAAAACTTTTGGAAGACTAAAAGTTGAAGAAATTTTTTAGAAAAACTAAAATGAAAAATTGACATATTTATAAGGACCAAAAACATATTTATTCCTATTTAAAATATCAAATATCGTAAACAACCTATATTTTTTAACTAATAATTTTTTTTAATAAAAATAATAAGTGTGAATAAAATTTTATTATACTATAGTAATCATCTCAACCCACCTTAAATTGATCTATAGTACTCCTCAGGTCCTATATATAATTTATTTGATGTTTGTCCTTTTAATATTAATGGGTGTTTTTTTAATGTTTCATAATTTTTATGAGAGTATATTTGTAAAAAAAAAAGTTGAATATTCTTTAAAATAAAATAAAATAAATGAATATAAAAATATATTATATAAAGGCATAGGTGGTTTGCCCTGTTTTGAGGGTGGCGGCCAGCATTTGGCTTCGTCTCTGAAACTCTTCCGAATCGTTTTCTTCTTCTTTTCTTGTGCATTTAGTTTTTTTTCTTTCCTTCTGCCATGTCTAACCCCATAACAATCTATGATTTGAGAGACACCATTCAAAGGAGGTTAAATCTTGACAATGATACGACGGAATCTTTGTTAAACATTGAACAAGAAGCTGAAAAGGTATCAAATTTTTCATCATTTTGCAAATTTGAACTTTTAATATTTGTATCCATAACATTTAATTTAATTTAATTTATTTCTGATTTTAGGAGACTGAGAAAGAGAGTTCCCAAATTGTGCTATGCAAGGTTAAATCAAATCCAGCCATGGAAGTGTATTATGGTGGACGCGAAACTGAGATCAAGTCAATTCCTGGATTTTGGGGCATTGTTGTAAGTGTCTCATTACCCACATATTTTCCATCAAAGCCTGCACAAATAAGACTTAAAATAACCCACATGTTATAAGCAAAATGGCAACATCTGTTACTTCTATACACTAATAAGTCTACTCATATGAAGAAATCTATAAGGATCTAAACTAACCGCACTTAAAGTAAACTTGAACTTTAGAATAAAACTTATCATTTTAATTGTGTTAAGGAATTATAATATAATTGAATGACATAATTGAACGCAATCATGTTTGTCGGTGTCAGACACCAAACACGCCTTCAATTAGAAGTGTCACGAGCCTCAGTGCGAGGCCTTGTGGTCAGAATACAAGGAGTGTTGCGCTACTGTCCACCAAGGATAGGTTTCTACCACCGGTCCACCATTTGGCTGCTCTCTAGGACTGCCCTAACCATATAATTATATGGGAGGAGGTTTATAGGACTAAAAGAATATACTCAACTCTGGAAGTAGAAGGAACTTTATTAGATCCAAATGGCTTGAGTAAAATGGCTATAAATTCTTTCATGGTACTACTATTTAGAGAAGTGACGAAACAAGTTGATAAGGATTAAGGATGATAATGACCAATGGGTGGGGAGGAAGGTCAGGTCCAGGTTGCCGAAAATGTGTTGACTCATTATAGAAATGTTTTCCACGCGGAGGTACGGAGGGTACCTCCACTTCATATAGACAATGTCCCTTGTCTTGTTTCAGATGATACGAATGCCAATCTCACCCGACTTGTCAGGGATAAAGAGATCAAGGAAGTTGTGTTTAGTTTGGGTTCCCAAAAATCCCCTGGCCCAGATGGCTTCAATGGGATGTATTACAAAGATAATTGAGATACCATTAGTTTTGGTGTTTGTGATGCAGTATGTTCCTTCGTTACTACAAAGATTTCTTGCCTGAGCTTCATGAGATTATTATTTACCCTTACCCCTTTAGTTTTAATGCTTGATACTATTTCTCAGCCGTTGTAACATTATTTATAAAGTCATTGCCAAGTTGATGGTCACGAGCCTCAATGTCTAAAATAGAAAAAGTAGAACCACTGAGAAGAAATTTTTAAAACAGTAATTTCCTGATAAATAGATTCCAGCTCTACCCTTTTCATTCACCCTCTTGGTCAATTTTAAGTTCGAAAAAAAAAAACAGCAATTGAGCCGCAACATAGTCATAAAAACATCATGTTAACAACACAAGCATTCAACAACAGTGAAAGAAAGTTAGAGGCAGGTAAGTACTTCAGATATCTCGTGACCACATTTCGAATGTGAATGACCCTGGAAGGTTCAGTCTTGATAAATTAACCTGTAAACAATTTAGAGTAGGTTTTATCTCACAGGTAGATTTTGGGTGGATTAAATATTCCAGCTTGCTTGATTTATGAATGGTGTTGGAATATGAGAGACTGTTTTTTGAGGCAAGGGGCTTGGTCGTGCGGGTGACGGTAGAAGGGGTTTTGAGGCTGGGATATTCTGCGTTAGATTAGCGCTGCTGTTGGAGCGCTTACTGCTGCTGTCGGACGCAGAATGATAGGCGTCTGGGAGCTTTTCTGTTTGGAATATACTAGCCTCATTATTGGTTTATTGTTGTGCGGGTGATTTTCTGTTTTTTCTTTTATCTGGGTGCTTTTACTGTTTTCTCTTAAGGCTATCTCTTTTGGGTGTGGTGAGGCTTTTTGGGGTTTGGTAAGGTGAACCGCATATATACGGTACCTTTGTATTTCTGTTTGTTTTCTTTGTCCGCGTGTTTTTTGTGTGTCTTACACTAACTCGTCGTGAATAAATTTTTTGTCGATTCAGAAAAAAAGAAAAGATTAACAGAAGTTTAAACTAACCTTGTAATAATATAATAGTAAGAACAATACTAAATGTCTAAATCACTTCAACTTTTTCTTTTTACTGGTTCAATTTATGGATATCATTATCAACCAATTAACAAATTCTGAAGTCTTGGTAGCGGAGATGAGGATGTTGCGCTGGATGAGTGGTAAGACTAGATAGGATAGGATTAGGAATGACACCATTAGAGAGAGAGTGGGGGTAGCACCTATAGTAGAAAAGTTGGTAGAAAATAGGCTTAGATGGTTTGGACATGTAGAGAGAAGACCCATAGATGCCGTTGTTAGAAGAGTAGATCAAATGGAGGAGAGTCAGTTTAGAAGAGGTAGAGGAAGACCTAAGAAAACCATTAGAGAAACCATTAGAAAGGATTTAGAGGTCAATGAGTTGGATCCAAATATGGTTTTTGATAGAACACTATGACGTCATTTGATCCATGTAGCCGACCAACTTAGTGGGATAAGGCTTGGTTGTTGTTGTAACAAATTCTAAGTCTGAATACTTATGTAAAAGTAGAGAATTGCCATGCTTGAAAATCACACTCTTGAAACTGAACAAAACCAAAAAAAGCTATAAAATAAAAAATCGCTCTTTCTGATTTACTTTCAAAATCAAATTGGACTACTAAATTACAATACAAATTGAGATGCAGTAGTAGTTTTGAAATTAAGAAACATATAAAATGAAAGGCTTAATTGCACTTATTGTCCTCGCATTTAGACCAACTCACGAAATTGGTCCTTCTTTTTTCAAATCGAACAAAGCAGTCCCTATACTGTCATGTTTTTTGCACTTTTGGTCCTTACTTCCATTTTAGCTCCCAAAAACACTGATGTGTCGCAATTTTTGATGAGGTAAGGACCAATAACGCTGATGTTTTTTCCACTTTTGGTCCTTACCCCCATTTTAGCTCCCAAAAACGTTTTTATTAGAAGAGAGAAGAGACCAAAAAATGCGACACATCATCGTTTTTGAGAGCTAAAATGGGGGTAAGGACCAAAAGTGCAAAAAACATGATAATATAGGGACTACTTTGTTCGATTTGAAAAAGGCAGGACCATTTTTGTGAGTTAGTCTAAATGCGAGGACCAAAAGTGTAATTAAGCCAAAATTAAAAATTGGAACTGTGTGGTTGTAAGTACTGCATGAGTGTGATGAAGGTAATGGGTTGATGAATCATGTTTGAGATGGGTGGAGCAGAAGTAGGTTGGAGATTAAGAATAATAATTGAGAGTGAAGTTCACAAACTCATCCAAACAATCGCCGAGGTTCAACACCGGAGAACCACCCTCATTCTCTTCATTGTCATTTTAGTTTCCCATTTCCACTCAACTTAATTGCTGCAAGACAACAATTTGTTAGAAAGAAATACAAAATAAAATAATAATAATAATAATATAGAAAAAATCACATGGAAAGTTGAAAGAACTAATCCTTTTTATATATGAAGTGAAATAAATACCTGAACAAATTATGCAGCAGTGATTAATGATATAAAATATATGTTCCACCAACACCAATAACCAGAATCATATTATTATTAAGACGTCATATAGGCAACCATACAAATTCGGAAACCATGACAGTTATGATAACAACAATAAAAACAAATCAAACAGAAAACGACATTATCAGCATTATAAACACAGTTGTTAGGTTCTTCATCGTTTAAAATTCCGTCAATTCCATCTATGAATGAAAAATACGCGGCATTATCAAGATCCATAAAATCATCTAGGTAATCAAATCCATTAATCAAAATAAGATGTGAATTCTCTTCTAGTGTGTCCATTAACAAATCCTCTACAGAAAATAGAACTCGTATAAATAATATAAATAAACAGTGCAGGAATTGCAGCCTGGAATTGAACACATGAGACACTGAAAATTTCAGGAGTCATGAACAAAACTGGATGAAAGAAATTTTGAGTTACTGGCCAAATTCTCGCCTTAACCAAAAATGATTCTATACGACCTTCAAAATATCTTAAAGCCCCTATTTCAAGTTGAAGTGTATTATATATATAAACTCTGCAAGAAGTTCGAAACAGTTTATTTTAAGTTATGTTGCATGCTTTTGAAACCATGGTTTAATTCACACAAAATAATAATTTAGGAGGATACCAGCTATCCATGCAAGAAGCTGAAAGCGATAGTCCACTTTTCATCTTGGGACAAGCTAGATATACCGTGTAATCTTTGCTGAAAGGACAAAAGAAGAATACAATCAAGAGAGAAGATTACATCATTTCAAGCTTTTCAATATCTAATAAAAATCAACAAAGTGCAAAAGTCAGTCATATAAAAAAGCATAATACAGCTGACATTTTCTATTGCATTCACATTTTAACTTTGTGAGATATAGTTCAATAAAAAATACATATACCCTCTTATTAAACCTATAAGTCATGGTTCAATTTATTCAGGAACCTCCATTTATAAACTCCAAAGTCAGACTCGCGGTAAAGAAACTAAAAGACTACCACTTCACATTTCAGTTCCCACTCCAACTAACCTTTCCTGGTTCAGGACATGCTTGTGTGACAACAATTTTTAAATTTTTGGTATCCCAAAACTTCAGCACACTGGAATAAACCAATTAAATGGTAAAATCAAACAACACAGCTAAAAGCTTTTTTATATCTTACACCAACACCAATAACCATGATTATTTAATGTTAAAATTATGTTTTTATTTATATTGTTGATTTGGTGCATGGGAATTGTGCATTGGGATTGTTAAATTGTTGTTATATATGCCTTGTTAATTCTATTTGATGTCCTTGTGCAGTTTTCCAAGCATGATACACTGGCCGATTTTATCACCCCTGAAGATAGAAAGGTTTGACTTCTTTTTTCGTTGCATGTTATCAAATTTTGTGTGAAGCATTTTTGTCATGTTTCGATGATCTTAGTAGAATAATAGTTTTAAAACCGACTCGGTCTTCGACTAGGCAAGGGTACTAGATTACTGAGTTAATGATCGAACCACAAAGTCATTGATTGAACTACATAACTGAACCAAATTAAATCGGAGGACTCGGTTCTATGACCCGATCTACATAACAAAAAATCTTTAAATTGAATCATATTAAATACTCATCCATTTAATATTAAAGGTTAAATATGTTTTAGGTCCCTATAAATATACCAACTTTTCGTTTTAGTACACCCATAAATTTTTTGTTAGACTTTTAGTCCCCCAAAAGTTTTTCATCATCACTTGTGATCCCTACTTTTTAGTCAACTAATGTCTAGACTTCATATTTTTTAATGAAAATTTCAAAAAATTGGTACAATATTATGACAGTCTCTCTTGAAAAAAATTAGAATTTTTTAATCCTTTAGTCAGAGATAGTTGTTGAGTAATTCAAATATACTAATGACTTCTTATTTGACAGATTTTGGAGAACCTCTCTACGTTTAAGGTTAAGGTTGACGTAAATCCCAAAAACGAATTGAACTATTCGTTTGAGTTTGTGAGTTGTTCCTTCTCTTTCCATTTGGTGCATATACTTGATTGAAATGTGTTGTAAATTAAATTTAGATTATGAAAATTTATTTTAGGGTTTTGATTCTAATGATTATTTTGAAACTCCAAGCATTACAAAGTCGTATCAACCATCGTCATCCGCTGAAGTTAACCCACAAATTAAATGGAAGAAGGGCATGGTAAGTACTTCAGTTTTGTTCTTCTTCATCCTATTTTTCTGATGCAATTTTTTTTCTTACAATTTTTTTAAATGATCTTTTGCTATCAGATGCCGAATGGAATGGCAAAAGGGAACAGAAGAAACTGGAAAGTCTATGAGAATATCAGGTTTGTGTTTCTACAGAAAACACTGTGAAACAAAGAAAGTTATTGATTATAAAAAATTATTTTGTTTTTCAATAAGATGGATTACAAATAGACACAACACAATCTACTACAAGTAAACAAGAAGTCCTCATGCTCCATTTTAGCAATGATAGATATACCATTTGGTATTATGTGTTGACCACCACTTATCACAGATGAAATACTTCCGTGATAAGCCAAGAATACATGTCAGCAAATTAATAATAGCATGTATCTTCAACATAATTAAGAATATATAATTAATCTAGAATAACATTTAGAATGTTATCATCTGATATTGGATAACTAGAAACTCAGAGTTGAAATACAAAGGTAATTAAAAACTTGCCTTAGTTATAAGGACAAGATACATAATCCATAAATACATGAAATTAATTCATTTGTGTACATAAGCAAGACATGGGGACCTAGTCTTCATTAGCTAAGCATTGAATCCTCACCCTGCCACCTTCTTATCTGAAAATATAAAATTTAATGGGGTGGGATATACCATCTCAGTGAGTTCTGAAACTAATCTATAAGAGCTCTTTTGTATCTCAACATCTATGATATTCCACCTACTATAAACACCAGCTTATTTAAACAACATTATAATAAATGCAGTTATAGGTGGAACATACAATATTTTAACTTGCCAATTTTCTTTTTCTTTCTGAACAAGTTTATCTTGCCAATTTTTAACTCTAGATTCCCCTTAGTGAGTATTCTCGGAGTCTCCGCCCACCAGGAGAAATCAAATCCTTATCCAACGTATTTGGAAACAAATCATTTCCAGTGTAAAACCCTCAAAGTTATTATTAATCATTTTGCTTTACTAGTACATACTGCAATACACGACATTTTTGTACATTTATCTCAATAGATGATTTTCCATAATTAATCATAATAATCATATTGTATTGCATTTCCATTAATCAATAGATAACTCATTGATTAATTATCACTCCTTTACATTTAAGATATAGAACTATGCCTATTTGCTAAACAATCTTGTTGCCCTTTAACTAGCTAGTTTTTCTAGCTTACCTTAACTTCATTAATATTCTTTGAATTATATATCAAAGAGCAATCAATGCTAACCATCATTCTCTTAGGGTTTAACCTAAGTATGTGTGTGTATCACATGATACTTTACTCTCTTACTCTAAGGCAAGAATCATCATATACTAATTACCAACATTAGGTCTCTTAAAGTGTTCTTACACTTGATTACCTAGTCTTACCTAAGTAACCTCTTGCATTACTAATGGCTCATGGTCAGATGGAAAAGATAGAGAAAATAGAGAAACTCTCTAGTATTCTTAAAGAAAGATATTATTATTTGAATGCTTGAATTCTTCAATGCTTGAGTATGCCTAAACACTTGGTGGTGAGCCTTATTTATACTACTCTTAGGAAGACTCTACAGGACAAACTAGAAATATCTAGAACTATTGATTACAAAGAAAAGTCTAGAGACTTGGATACTCTAGTTCATATGAATAGAAGGATCTAGAAAAAAATTAAGATTTCTCCAGTGCTTAATTTTATTTAGTAGAGTGTTTAGTAGCTTCCTTATTATTCTTTAGTGTTCTAGAGACTTCCATATTATTCTTAATCATTCTCTATCATTCTCCCCAGGTTGGATGAGACTCGTCCTCGAGTCAAGATTTTCTTCTTCGTTCTTAAAAAAAAAAACCATTAATCTTTTGATATGAATCGTTTATAGAATCCTTCTGTTGCTGAGTCCAAAGTAATCCAAGGGAAAAATCCATGCTAACAACTTCCCAAGGCGGCTTAGGAATTGGACGAGGCATGTATAACTTTGTTTTTTTTTTGAATATTTCCTTTGTGGCTAAAAGTTCAAATGACTTGAATTCCTTTGTTACTTCATTGAACTCATTTTGATTGGTAGAGGTGCCAACTTGATTTTAATCCCATCCTTCCCAAAAGTGTAGGTGTTGGCATAACCATCATATAAGGCATGGCGATCATATTGCCAATGCCTCTCAGGAAGAAGGTGGCAAACATCCACAGGAATAACATCAAACCGTAACCTTTCTTTAAAAATTTTGCTAATGGAAAATGAAGCAATGCTGTGTTGAGATACTTTTATAACCTCATTGTCCTTGTTGAGCCATTGCAGCTTGTATGGATCTTGGTGCTCAATCGGTTGGGACTTTAACTTTTCTGCTATGTAGTTTGATGGAACATTTTCACATCTTCTGATATTGATGATATCATTACAAGCCATGTCTTGTGAGGTGCAATGAGTTTGAAGGATATCATGTCCTAGCCATGGTTCTTCTTTGGCTGCTGTTTGCAAGCTTTTTTTAACCTCCAAAAGATTCACCATATTCAGCAGGAATATATTCTTCGTCATATATTGTTGGTTCATCATGCTCCTCTTTTTCAAAGGCTTCATGATTGTCATCGGGACCATATTCATCATATATTGGATCTCCTTTTCCATTTTCTTCAAACACTTGACAAAAGTCAACACCAACATATTCTTCATCATATATTGGTTCTCCCATCATGTCTTCTTCAAACGAATCCTCCTGAATGTTTTCTTTTTCTTCATCAAATATATTGTTTATCTCCCCATTAACGATGATGACTACTTTACGGTTCGCACAATCTAAGGCTATGTGTCCATACCCTTGACACATGAAACATTTAGATATCTTGGTATTTCTCTCTTTGATTGTGTTGTGTTCGGGTTTAAATGACAAAGTAGGTTGATGTGTTAGTGGTTTATGAGAATCAATTTGATTTTTGGTGGAGGAAAAAGGTTGGTATGAAGAATTTTTGGATAATTGGTTTTGAGTAAAATTGTTTTGATAATAATGATGATGTAAATACTTACGAGTTAGTTTCTGACGTATTTTGTCCCACGTCTTGATCTTGCTTTTTCCTTCACTTACATTTCCTTTTAAGATTTTCCCACCAAATTGAAGCTTGTTTCTTCTGCTTGGTAGCAACGATCTTTACTTTTTACTCTTCCGGAACCTCCTTATACTAAAATACACGTTCAACAGTTTGTAGGCAATCCACAAACTCATCGGGTTGTAGCTTCTCTTCAAAATCTTGAATGTCGAATTTGATAACATTCATATGAAGTTGACATCGGTGTGAGCGACTACTTCTAGATGATGAAGAGTCACTACCGGAGCGATCATCAATTATGCCTCATTCTTATATATGTGCTTCCAATAAGGCTTGTTGGACGTTGACAGTCTCATGTAGTAGTTGAATTTGTTGCCTCATTCTTTCCATTTGCATTTCATGCAAAGATCTTTCATTTTGTTTTCTAGGTGACATTTTGACAATTATGGTTGGTGATATTTTTTGGTGAAGGTCGTGGTGGTGAGTGGTGGTTTTGTTGGTTGTGAAGACTCGTTAACCAAGGGTTTTCTTCACTTCCCAAACAAAATGACGGTGTTAGTTTCACGATCAAAATGACCGCAAAGTGAATTTCACAAAGACAACTCCTTACTCACTTGAAAACTCCATTTCCGTTGATTTTTTCCGCTCAAACTCAACTTCGTGGTATCGTAACTAGTGCCAAATTTGGCTCAGGGACAAAAGGAAAGGTAGAGAAAATAGAGAAACTCTCTAGTATTCTCAAAGAAAGATATTAATATTTGAAGGCTTGAATTCTTCGATGCTTGAGTATGCCTAAACACTTGGTGGTGAGCCTTATTTATACTACTCTTAGGAAGGCTCTACATTACAAACTAGAAATATCTAGAACTATTGATTACAAAGAAAAGTCTAGAGACATGGATACTCTAGTTCATATGACTAGAAGGACCTAGAAAAAAATTAAGATTTCTCTAGTGCTTAATTTTATTTAGTAGTGTCTAGTAGCTTCCTTATTATTCTTTAGTGTTCTAGAGACTTCCATATTAGTCTTCATCATTCTCTATCAACTAACATAATTTAATTTAGCATAGGTAAACCTAATCCTACTCATACACTTATGGTTGTGTACCTAAGATTAGACATTATTAATCATAACTCACTCGATACTAGAGTTCTCCAAACTTTGTATCTAAATCTTGTATCTAATTCATGTATTTTTAAGCTTACTTTACTCTCCACTCACTTTTTCTACAAGTTTGGAAGGATAATGATGATTCTAAAACATTTCCAATTATTATTTTGAACAAAGTGAGTTGATAGTAGCAAATGGAAGTAGCAACCAAATCTTAATTTTAATCTTACTTTACTATACACTCACCAGTAAACTTGGATGTGTGGAGTAAATGGAGGTAGCAACCAAAACAAAGTAGCTTCAAGCAGCACCAACAACAACAAACCTAAATTTAAGTGTGAAGAAAAATTACAAGCATATTCAAAACAATAAAGATAAGAAAGTAGAGAAAACAACACAAATATTTGTTTACCTAGTTCGGACCAAGTTTTCCTACATTTGGGAGAAAGAGCAAACATAATTAAATTTAGCAGAGGTTATAAGAAATTAGATCCCAAGCTTACAAAGAACAAACTCTAATTTCCACCCATTTTTTTAGTCACTCAAATCCACGATGAATCCTAAGAGAAAACAAGAGAGAATTCTTTTTTGAACTAAGCACCTAATTAGTGATATCTATTTGGATTATATTTTTCTCTATTTTATCTAAATTATTGCCAATTTAATACTAAATAAAATAAATGATTGATTATGGCGTGCCAATGATTGCAGTTTCTTTACATGGTTTTGCAAGAACGAAGATCCTGAAGAAAAGGTATATATTTTGAGGTTTTTGTCAAATTCTTATAGTTTATTCATTTGTATAACATATTTTCTATTTTATCTATTACAACAATCTATACTAAATGTCTATGTAACTCTCCACTTTAAATTTTAGATTCATATAACACTCAAGGATTTTATCTGGCCAAAGGCATGGACGATTTACAGAGAAGTAAGTTAACTTTTTGAATAATAGTGACCATTATTGTTCAATGTTTTACTATATTCATATTCATTTTACCCTATATCTCTATAAGTCTTTTAATTATAGTTGTTTAAAACGTAATAGGGTGTGGCAGAGAATGAGCTTGGTGTTTCTCCCGATATCATCCAAAGAATGGATTCAATTCAAGTTGGCATCGATGAGGTATCTAATTTTCTATTAAAGGGTTTCCAATCAATTGAAGTTAATATTAATGAGTTATCTAAGTTAATATTAATAAGTTATCTTTCTTCAAAAAAATATTAATAAGTTATCTAATCTTCCATAGTGTATTTTTCTAGCTTGGGTAATATATAAGTATTTCTCTTTGAGATTTGTGATTTTTCCTTATTTTGGTGAGACTAATGTACATAAAAAATAGGCTAAATTACACTTTAGTCCCTTAACTTAATTTTAGGTAACAGTTTAGACCTTTATCTTTTTTACATTTCAATTTTGTCCTTTTAGTTCATTTGTATATGGATCTTCAAGTTTTAAATTCAGGACTTTGTTTTCTCATGACCTTTCAATCTTCTAATCTATGGTTTTCATCTATGTTTGCATAAGAATATTAAACTTGAAGCTTGAAAATTCATATGAAAATAGACCAAAATGACAAAATTGAAATGAAATTAAGTTAAGGGACCTCTATGTTTGCCTAAAAAATATTAACAAAAAAATAGGAAATTTAATTGAACTCTTGTTTTTGTGTTGTGTGGTGAGTGTTTTTATTATTTTTACATAATATAATTCTGAAAGCTATCGTTTTAGGTCATTAAAAAACAGAGACTTGACATTCAAGGCATCCAAAGAGACTTCCGTTCGTCAATGGCCAATATATATCAAAAACGTGACGCTGTCACAAAAGATATTGATCATTTTTGGTTAAAAGTGGTAAGTATCTGTTTATTTAATGTTGATGTTTATGTTTTTATTTTGATTTTATTTTTTGAAATTGTTGTGAATGTCTTGTTTACTTTATTTTTATGCTTGTGCAGTTCCTAAGTCATCGCTACTTTAACTCTCGATTAAACATAAATGATATCGAGGTTCGTATCGAGGTTCCTAAGTCATCACTAATTTTAGTTCCTAAGTCAGCCAATTTTAATGTCATTTAATTTATAACTTCAATTTTGAATTATTTGAGTTTTGTATATGTTATATCAGTTTATATTTTTTATGTCATTTGTTTAATGTTATAATGTCATAATTCTTTTGATCATGTATCTATAATATTCGATTCAAATAACTTTTTAAATTCACGATTTTAAACTTAATTTATTAATTAATCACATATACCAATGTCCCTTTGTTTAATAGATTAAAAAGTACTTAACTTCTCTTGAGGTTAAGGATGATCCGATTGAAGCCGGTGATAATGATGTTGGTCTGGTCGTTGCAAAACATTCAAATGTGTTTGTGAGTTGCTTATTCTCTTCCCTATGATGCATATATAAGTCATAAATATTTTGTAAATCACATTTAGGTTATGGTAATTGAAGTTTATATTTTACTTTAACATCTGAAAGTATTTATTGTTTCAGGCCTTCAAAAAAAATAACCCATTGTTTGCCGATCAAAGACTTGAAAAGACGTTTTTTTTTGATGATGAGTTAGACCTGATAAAAAAGTTGGCAACAAACATCACTGTGAAAAGTTGAATGGTAAGACTATGTACTTTTTTTTTTATCTTTGTCTATTCTATTGTGTAGTCTATTGATGAAGTTCACAAACACATGGAGATATTACTATTAGAAAGTTTAAAAGAAGTAACCATTCTAATTAGCTGACATTATACTCTCTTTATTTTATTCTATTGTGTAGTCTCTTGATGAAGTTCTCAGACACCCGGAGAGTCGCGGTGAAAGCAAGGCTACCGAGCGGTCAACTAGTATTAAGAGGTTGGTGTCCAAATAAGTTTGTTTCTACATGAGACCTTGAAAAACAAAGAAAATTATTGTTGCCATGGAGTTTTAAAATAATTAAAACAATTATATATCACCTTAAGGGTCCATTTAAAAAAAAAAAAACCAATTCATCAATAATAATTTTTAAGATAAAGTTACTCAACTATTTGCATCTTTTATTTTATTTTTTTTTAATTGTAACAAATGCATGAAAACTTCTAAAATTTCTATTTT
>Ga0228711_1003372_pt1 | contig 24739 bp, 17 predicted proteins | sample MedpolnodulmetaG_2_FD_177996 | JGI IMG/M metagenome (GOLD analysis project Ga0228711, IMG submission 177996) | Root nodule microbial communities from Medicago polymorpha collected in Santa Monica, California, United States - brown nodules | ecosystem: Host-associated > Plants > Roots > Nodule... | reverse complement strand
ATTTAGTGCATTTAATATTAAAAAATTGGGCCCCAAAATATGGGAGATCCAGCTTTATAGAGCTGTTTGCACCTCCTTAGGGACCTCCCTATGCATGCGTAGTTTTTAATGGGAATGTTGTTATTAAACTCATTTCATGTGTTGTTCATTTACGAGAAGCTAAAAACATACGTATGTTAGAATGTTCTCTTTCAAGAATCATGAAGAATATGTTCTTGTTGTTTGTGTTGCCAATTTCATTGTTCACGTCACTATTCTTCAAACCAAAAAAAATAACGGAAAATTAACGGTGTTAATAGATAATGGTGTTGAAACAAAATGTGTTTAACATTACCCTTTGAGTTTTGATGATAACAAAGTATTAAAAATGTCAATTGGATATGCTAATATTTGTTCAAGTGTGCAGGACCATAAACAAAAATTTAAATGTCTTTATATCAAGCATGAGGTTTGAAAGAACAAATGAGAGCAATGAAATTTACAAAAAGGGAGCTTATGGTACAAGTATAGAGTCTGAAGAAGAAAGCATTTGAAGACATCAGAAGTTGTTGATCAGAAGCTGCTTGCCAGAAGTAGTTCACCAGAAGCTGACGTCATCAGAAGCTGAAGATCATCAGAAGCTGAAGACTAAAAGCTACAGTTTGTTAAATGTTGTTACTCTCATGCCTATGATTGCAGAACGAATGGACGCTTGGAGCAACGACTAATTCAGAGGAATTTGAAGGCATTGGATGCTTATCCACTAAAGAGCGCAGGAAAAAGGACATAGTACAATTGCACAACCGCTACTCCACTCTCCATGTCTGCTATAGTAAAACATAACAGCTATATCAACGCTGGTTTCTCTCTATTCTTGGAATGGATTTGAAATTGTTCCTGCACAAGACAATAACCAAATCAAGAAACAAATCATTGGTGATTTGATCAAGCTCCAACAACGACTCTATTTTTGATGTGCTGCCATTTTCTAACGTATCTCTCACACCTCTATATAAAGGAGTGAAGACCTAAAGATTGACAAAACTCTTAACACAATTTTACAAGTGCCAAACCTCTGCTGAAATTGTTCCACATCAAAGTTCACTTAGAATTTCTTATCAACTTTCATATCTTAGAAATTCTAGAGTCTTAAGAGTCGTATCTGATTTGTATTGTGAACACCACTGATTGTATATCAAGTGTTTAACCTCAAACATTTTCTTTGTAATTCTGTTTGAATGGAAGTCTTTTGCAGTTGTGCTTGAGCATAGGAAGTCTCTTGCAATTGTGCTTGAACATAGGAAACCTCTTGCAGTTGTGCCTGAGTAGTTTGAAGTCTCTTGCTTTAGTGTTTGAGCAATTGTAATCAGATATTGATTTTAGTGAACTCTCCTTGGAAGTGGAAGGAGGAGTGGACTACTTTCAGATTGGGGAAGGAAACACTATAAATTGTTTTGTGTCTTTCTTCTTTCTTTCTCTTTTTACTTATCCGCTGCAACTAGACTCTAAACACTACTTCAGAAGCTAAACTCTATCAGGTTCTGAACAGTGATTTCAGTTTTAGGAGAAGAAAAAGTTAACACAATTCAACCCCCCTTCTTGTGTTTTTCTCACCTTCAAATGGGAGGTGTTTCTCTATTTCATAAAAACTTATGGGTGGTTTGTGTAAGTTTTAAAACTAGAGGGGGTGTCAGGATCATTTTAATAAAATAGGTGATTTTTTAGGATTCACTTACGTACCCAAATAGAGGACTTCCATTGTGGGTACTATAAATTGATGACATTTTTTTGGTTCAGATGTAAGTTATGTGTTCAACAACTTATTACTAGGGTTCTTCATATTTAAAATTTACATAAAAAATACTAAAAATAACACAATTAAATATTATTGAATATTTTATTTATTTTTTGCGAAAATAGCTCGAATCAGATTGTACTTTCTCATAGAAAATCTGAATCATATTGAGGAAGAAGATGTATTGATAGAGAAACCAAGATTATGGTTATTGACAAAGAAAGATATAGTGATAGAGCTTATATACATATAGGTAATGCCAACTCAGCCTAACTGCTCTAACTAATTAGATGAGGGCGAAATTTGATGTAAATTATAAATGAAATGTAAAACTAAGAAATGTAACTTGTGTTGCAAGATAGGTGAGTCATGCTTCTTTTTATGTCTTCTATTCCTCTTATGTGTTATTGTTAATACCCCCTTGAAATTTGGAGGTTGGTAGATGTCTACCATTCCAAGCTTGAAGATGCAACCATGGAATTGTCTTGGTCCTTCAACCTTGGTGAAACCATTTGCAGTTTGATTTCGTGATGTAACAGGGAGCAAACATATAACTCTTGCTTGCATCTTCTCACAAACAAGATGACAATCAATTTCTAGATGCTTAGTGCGTTCGTGAAATACTAGATTGGTATAAATGTGTATCGCACTTCGATTATAACAATAATTAACATAAAATCTAGAAGGAGCATGTTTCAAATCATGAAGTAGGAAAAACATCGATTGCAACTCTCTTTGTAGAAGAAGCTAAAGCCTTATATTATGCTTCGATAGATGAGCATGAAAATGTGTGTCGATTCTTTGATTTCAAGTTTACCGATGATTTCCCTATTAAGAAAAAATAGCTTGAGATGGATCTGCATGTGTCAATACACCCTCCCCAATCAGAATCATTGAATCCAAATAGTTGCAAATTAGATGACTGGGGAAAAATAAGCCACGACCTCGTTATCTTTTAAGATATCTCAGAACTCTTTGAGCTTCTCTATGATGAGTTTCAGTATGAAAAGCTATAAATTGGCTCAATTATTGAGCAACAAAGGCTATATCAGGGCGGTGAGAATCATGTAAAGTAATTTTCCAACTAATCTTATGTATGTAGTGATATTAGGATAAGGCAGACCTTCATCTTGAGACAAACGAATGGAAGGATCAAGAGGAGTGTAGACTGGTTTGCAATTAGTGAGGTTTGAGTCTTCAAGTAATTCTAAAAATATTTTCTCTGGCATATAGAAATTCCTTTGGAGGGTCGTGCTACTTCAAGCCCAAGAAAAATATTATCTGGCCTAGGTTTTTGATGTAAAAAGTGTCATCCAAAGCTGTTTTTAATTCATCAAAAACTGCAAGGGATTTCCAATCAAAATTATTTTAGCAACATACACTAATATCACAGTGAATGATGTGGGAGTGGACTTGATGAACGAAGTGTGATCACAGTGTGCTTGGACAAATCCATGAGAAAACTGAAAATTAGTTAGCATGTTAAGCCATTAATGTCTTGCTTTTTTAAGCCCATATAAAGACTTGAGCAACTCGCATACCTGACCAAGTTTAGGAGAGGAAACTCTATGAGGAAATCTCATATGGACATCTATTCATGGAGAAATGCATTTTTGACATCTAACATATGTAAATATCATCCATGTATAAAGTCCAGTTCAAGTAATACTTTCAATGTGGATAGCTTGGCCACATGTGATAATATTTCAAAATAGTCCAAACCTTCTGCTTGGTTGAAACCTTATGCAAAAAGCTTGGCCTTAAATCTCTCTATGTTGCCATTTGCTTGTCTTTTGATTTTTATATACCCACTTGCTACCAATAGAAACTACATTTAGGGGTAAATGAACAAACTCCCATGTATGAATAACATTAAGTGATTCAATCTCGCTTTGCATAGCTGCTGGGCATTGAGAATATTGACTTGCAGTGTAAAAACTATACGGTGTAACTTCACTATTGAGAGACAAAGATAGGCTTTATGATGATATGATAGATTTGAATAATTAATAAAGTTGACCATAGGATAGTAACATGTTGTTGAGTTGCATATATATTCCTTCCAATGTATTGGTTGAATGTGAGAAAGACACATTGATTGAATTGTGTTGACTTTTTCAAATTTTTTTAAATGTTGAAAACTAATAAGAGTCTGAAGGTCCAATTCAGAGTCTGAAATAGAGTTGAAGAGGTGTAGATGAAAGTGGTGGTGTTGAACCTCTAAAAGTTCCTCCTCTTTCCTCATTCTCCTCTCATTTCTTCTTCCCTCTTTTTCTCACAATCTCTTATCCGACTCCTTTTAGGTTTGGTTTATTTCCTTGCTTTAACTTCTCTATCTTCCTTATTTCTCAACTGCAGGGAATAATTTCAATGTTATTAAATTTTTCGGGGAATAATAAAACACAAAAACAAGGATCTAACCTAAAATATGGTATATTTGTAAGGACGAAAAATTAAATTTTTTTTTTTACAAAGATTAAAAGCAAAAGAGAGAATATTTGCGAAGACCACATGTTCATTTAAACCAAAAATGTAAGTTTCCATAAACATATTTGTAAAAACATCTTTTTTCTTCTCTTCTCTAAAACACTTTTTTTTTTGTCAAGTAGCCTAGTGGCTAGAGCTCACACAATTAAATGTGGAGAAATGTGGTGTCCGGGGTTCGAACCCTGGCCCCTGCATATAATATGCAATATCCCTACCAACTGAGTTAAGCTCATGGGGATAAACACAATTCTTTTTTAAGAAACCAAATTAACCCACCGAATATAACATCATAAAAAATTAAATATAAGACCTTGAGATAAGCATGTTGTAGAGTCTCAAACTAAGATTAGCAAATCAACTCAAGTGGGTTTAAAATAGAATTACCAAACATATTTATTTTATTTACTTTTAAAAAGTTTTTTTTTCAAATTAATTTATTAAATAGTTATAAACAGCAAAAGCCAATCAAATAAGCTCTTAACATAGATTCAGTTTTTATTTTTTTCTGCTTTCCTCGTTGTTGATGTGTGAACAATATTGGTACTTCCATTTAGCAAGACGTGAACGCATTGTGTGGATCGACATGGCCAGCGATTCCAAGGCACTAATTCCAACAACATGGCTTTTCCTAAAAGGGAAGCATTCGGTCACAAATCACAATCTGATAATTTTTTTATCCAGTCGTTGTCATTTTTTAAAATTGTATATAAATCTTCTTATTTTGTAAAAAATAATAATTTTCTTATCCAATTGTTGTAATTTTTTTTAAATTTATTGATAAACAAAATTATGGAATATAGTTTGAATCCCACTTCGACAGTTAATTAATTTTTTTTTTATATGAGAAAAAGTCAAAGCAAAAACGAAGCTCAGCTGGAGGGAGGGTTAAACACAATCAATTGATCACTCGTAGACCTTATTCTATGTTTGGCTAAGAAGTCAGCACACATATTACCCTCCCAGAGAGTGTGACATAGTTGAGAAGTTCAATCTTTAGCTATGTACTTTCTAATAATAGCTATCTCATTTTCATAGTGGCGAGTGGAAACACATACTACACTAAGGTTAGGGGCGGATCTACTCAAAGACTATGTGGGGCTAAAGCCTCACATCCAACTTCTCTATTTTTTTTAATTATAAATAAAGTATAGTCATTTTACTTCCTGAATGTGCGATGAATAATCACAATAGTCTCTAATGTATTAAAATTATAAAATAGTTCATGATTTTGCACTTTGTTAGTCAAAATAGTCCCTTAAATAACAATAAGTAAATATATTGAAGGATTAATATGACAATATTAACAAAGTATTCTAATGTTAAGAATTAATTTGATTAACGAAAAGTACAATCAGAGACAATTTAAAATTTTAATACATTGAAAGACTATTTTAGCCCCACATATAACAAATGTCTAGATCCACTCCTGCGCTAGATGAATAGTGAAGGCCTGGAAGACATTATTCGTTACACTGATTCCATGACTACGACAGTTAGTTTGACCATTAACATTCACTCTTTTTTTTTTTTTTTTAAGAATTTAACACGACTATTATCAATAAAATTTCCCCATCCCCAATAAAAAAATTACCCTAACATTATATATGAATTAAGTCCAACAATTTTTTTTTTAAAAACAACAATAATAAACAGTTACACTATATTCTAATAAAGAACGAAATTAATATAAGTGGTAACAGAGTGAAAATTAGTGGTGTAATTTGATTATAATATATATACTCTTTTGATTGATAGGTTTTTTGGATCAAGAGTTTTGGAGGAGTTGGGATCTTTTCATTTATGGGGATATATATAAAAAAATGTGTAGTAGATCCTATCGTTATTAATTATTTTATAAAAATTTCCAAACATCATTGTATGTATGTATATCTTTTCAAATGGAAATAATTAAGAAAAGGTTAAATTACTCCATGGGTCCTTTAAATTTGAGGTTTGTAACAGGCCTTTAAGTTATTTTGATCACACATAAGCCTTTAAGTTTGAGATTTATAACAGATTGGTCCTTTAAGTTATTTTGGTCACAAATAAGTCCTTTAAGTTTGTAAACGTTTTTGATTTAGTCCTTCTATTAACCAAACAATGATGTGGTAGAAGAACTAAATCGAAATCTTTTACAAACCTAAAGGACCAATCTGTTACAAACCTCAAATTTAAAGGACTTATGTGTGACTAAAATAACTTAAAGGACCAATCTGTTACAAACCTCAAATTTAAAGGACTTATGTGTGACTAAAATAACTTAAAGGACCAATCTGTTACAAACCTCAAACTTAAAGAACCCATAGAGTAATTTAACCTTAAGAAAACTATAAATGGAGAAGATCTTAACCCATTATAAAAATAATCTTATTCAAGACTTATCAATCACAATTCACGGGTACCTCTCTCACTTGAGATGTAAATCTTAATTCGTTATATGGTAAGAATTTAACTTATTATGCTAGACGGCCTAGACCCAACATTGTTTCTTTATTTTTTTTGACCATAAATTTTTCTTTTAATTTTAGTAAAAAAAATAATTCAACTTTTTTTCAATTTAGCTCTAAACTACTCATCCGTTTCATAATACACATCTTAGTCAAACAATTCAAATATATCAATACACAACTTTGACTGTTAATATCTTTAATTATTTAAAATAAACAATCTTAAAAATTTAATTTCTTAAAAATATTTATCAAAACAAAACAAACATTTTACATGCTAACATTTATATTTATATATTAGTTAAAAAATATAGTCAAATTAAGTTATATAAATATTCACATTGAAAAAAATACAACATATACTCCTTCCATCTTTTTTTAAAAAAACAAATAGGTCAATAAAAGTTGATAATCCTTCCGGTCCTTTTTACAAGAAACAATTGGCTTTTTTAGATACATTGGATAATTTATGTATTTAGTTTAGATTCTATACCAGATACATAAATTATTCAATGTATCTAAAAAATCAATAGTCTCTTGTAAATAGGATCGGAGAGTATATTTTATCTATATTATGTACCAAATACATCAATTTTAAGTGACCAAATTTATCTTTGGAGATATCTTTGGAGAGAGTATTTTGAAAGGGAAAGTAATAACTTTTGTTTTGACAAAAACAAAACAATATTCATTCATTCAAATCGATCATCAGAGACATACATCGCTAAAAACGTCAATGGTGAATCTGCGAATAAACTCACAACATTCAAATTAATAACATAAAACGACAAAATACCTATAAATGATATGATAAAACTCAAGTCACTGAAATTCATATGATTTCGGATATGTAAGGTTGATGGAACCATTATCCCATTAATGAATATTTGTTTTATTATTGATTTATGGAACTTACCATCTACTCCAAGCTAGTAATGAAAATGAAATCGACAGTTACTTACATTCTCCAAACAAAAAACATGTCTTGTTCCACTACCTGCTGATCTTGTCGTTTTTTTTTCACTTCTTCTATAATCTTCTCTTTCTTTTCTTCACCGTTTCAGATTCAACAATCCCTCTCTCACCAAACCCACTTTCTATCTTCTCTATATCACACTCTTCTTCCATAAATTTCCAAACTTTCCTTCTTTTGTATTGGTTTGTTCAAGAGAGAGAAAAAAAACCATGTCTGGGAGAGATCTAGAGAGAGATGGTGGGAACAAGAACAACAACAATCATGCATATGCTGTTCCACCAACTTCAAGTGGTTATGATCCAGATACTAGCTGGACATCATGGCTTGTACCTATGTTTGTTGTGGCTAATCTTGTTGTTTTTGTTGTAGCTATGTATATTAATAATTGTCCTAGTAAAAATCTTGGTTTTGATGGTGCTTGTGTTTTGAAGTTTCTTGGGAGATTCTCTTTTCAGCCTTTGAAAGAGAATCCTTTGCTTGGTCCTTCTTCTGAAACGTAAGGGTTTAATTTTTCTGTTTTTTTTTTTTTTGTTCTTTGGATGTTTTTTGTTTTAATTTGTTCTTATTGATGTTTAAGCTAGTATTATTCATAAGCTTGTCAAGGTAGTTTATGAAAAAACAGCTTATGAAGATACAATTTTGTTAGTGAAAACTTATGAATTAACACAAAGCTTATTTATTTGTATAAACTATTTTTCATAAGCTGACAAATAAGCCAATCCAAACAGGCCCTTAAATGATTTTGGTATTGCTTTCAGGCCCTGTTTGGATAAACAGCTTATTTGTAGCTTAAGGCACAAGGGCTTATTATAATAAGTGCATATGGATAAGCTTACATAAGCTATTTCTATAGAAAAAGATAAAATAAAGTTAAATTGTTTGTGTATATGCTATAAGCTGATTTCATAAATTATCTTGGAGAACTTATGAAAATAAGCTGAAAAAAGCTTATGAAAAATGCCATAATCTGTTTTTATAAGTTCTCTCAAAAAGTCTCAGAAAACTTATGCGAGTAGAGAATTGATATTGATATGATTATTGATAGGCTAGTTGGAAACCATCATAGCTGCGTCATGATTATTGATATTGTAGAGAATTGCGGTTAACTTTGGATATGTAGCTTTAATTGTTATCGCGCTCTGGTAGTTACGACATAAAACACCATTATGTCGTGCCCAGATGGCGGTCGCGAACCTTTGATTTTGATTTTGTTTTAGCATAGAGGTGGTTCCATGAAAATTTGTCTGGTTTAGTGAATTGGATTTGGGGCCTGTTTTTTCCTGGTTCAATCCTGATCTGGTTTTTATGTTAATGTTATAGTACTTTGACTTGGTTGATTCTAAGAGATAAATTTCATTGATTACTGTGTGAACTTAATGAAGTGGAATTTTCATTTTTGGTTCTTCTCTAATGTTAAGAGTCAAATGATTGATTTAGTTGATTTTTGCACTTCTTTTAGCCGAAAACTGTCATGGCTGTTTCACGATTATTGATATTGCAGAGAACTGCAGTTAAATGTGGTTGATGTGGCTTTAATTGTAGACGCACTTTGGTAGCAGCAATATCAAAAACTAATATCTAGTAGCCTAGATTGCGGTTGCTAACCTTTATTTAAACCCTGTTTTGTAGATAATCATGCACCTAGTAGAAGTGCATTTGATTTTGTTTTAGATTAGTGGTAATTACTAGTTACATGATAATTTGTTTGGTTTAGTGAATTACATATGGAGTCTTTTTTCAGATCCTACTTTGATTTTATTTTTATGTCAATGATAATCATGCACCTAGTAGAAGTGCATTTTATTTTTATGTTAATGACTTAGATCCTGTCTAGATAAAATGTTTAAGTGCTTATCATACGTGATTATGAATAAACTATTTCTTTTGAGTTAAGAGTTTTTTGCCTGAATTCTTGTTTAGTACGGTAGCATAGATTTAGGAGAAATTTTCATGTACTCATTAATTTTTTTGTTAACTTTTGAAGACTAGCGAAGATGGGAGCACTCAAGTGGGATGCTGTTGTGAATCATCACCAAGGATGGAGACTTGTCTCATGCATTTGGTTACATGCTGGAATCATTCATTTGGCAGCAAACATGATCAGTCTGGTCTTCATTGGAATTCGCCTTGAACAACAATTTGGGTTCGGTATGTCTCTATTTTTATCATCTGTTTATTGAAGCAGTTCCTCAATTGCTGATTGTGGAAAATAGCGGCTTGTTCAAATTCCGCTACGCTATAGTGCCACTATAGATTGCTAATTGACATCATTTTGTATTAAATAACGTATTGCGGAACAATAGAGACATGTTCAAATTCCGCTTCACTATAGCCCCGCTGTTTGACAATATTGGTTCCACTTCCATTTAGTGAATTTTACACAAACATAGGAATGGAGAATATTATCTGCAAGCTTATTTACCTGATGAATTTATGTGTTCAAGTTCTGCATTATAGTGTTATGACCAAAAAATTTGTTGGAAATTTGCAGTGAGGATAGGAATAGTTTACCTAGTATCTGGATTTGGTGGGAGTATACTATCTGCTCTATTCATTAGAAAAAGCATCTCTGTTGGGGCTTCCGGTGCTCTTTTTGGACTTCTTGGAGCCATGCTTTCAGAACTTATCACAAACTGGAGTATTTACACCAATAAAGTGAGTGTAGTTAATCATTGATGATTTGATCCATGTCTAATTATCGCTCTCTGTATGTTTTTTGTTTCTATAATTTGAAAAGCACTTTTGAATGTTTATCAATATCTTACTATATGTGCGAGTCTCGACTCGATACAAAACTGAACCCAATCAATACGAGTATCTAATGTGTTTCAATCTGGACATGAATGAATCTCATATTATTTAATCCCAATTCACTATGATGAATCTCGATTCATTTTAATGATTCACTATCTAAACTTAGTGTAGCCAACTTTTTTTTTGTTAACTTTGTATCAATCCTTTTTCTTGTCATTTGATATATGACTTGAATTATTTTGAGGTTCATATGTGACATATCGGCCTATAATTTTGTTAGTTGTATTTTACTTAAAAATGTAATATTCTTACTGACAATGTATCTTATGATTGATAATAAGATTCTATTCACGATTCGGAAAAAATCTTTTTATTCACACTTTGAATCTGGATTTGATAACCATTTCTCTGATACTCAAAGTTGTTTCTTTTCCACTAATTTGATTAAACATCTTATATCTCGGTAGTGTTTGTTTCTATATACTATAGTGGGATTAAATTTCATTTCTAACACCATTTTTCTGTATCTTGTAGGTAGCTGCTTTGATGACACTTCTGTTTATTATCGTCATCAATCTTGTGATCGGAATGTTGCCACATGTCGACAATTTTGCTCATATCGGGGGATTCCTGACAGGATTTCTCCTTGGTTTCATTTTCCTTCCCCGTCCTCAATTTGGGTGGTTAGCACAACGACATGTTCCTGCTGGTGTTCGCCTCAAGTCTAAGTACAAGGTTTACCAATATGTTCTATGGGTTGTATCTCTCGTACTATTGGTTGCCGGGTAAGTTCCTTTCTCGAATCCTCATTAGCAACATAACTGTTAGGGTCAAACCTTGTTCAGCAAAGTAGAGGGAATTCATGTTAAACAAAAAGCAGATCCAGTAACCCAAAGTTTCGGTGCATCGGTTCTGTGTTTCCTGAACCATTACAACAGTTTGGTAAAAACTGAACTGTTAATGGTTCATCCTGAACCAACACGAATTGTATAAAAGTTCGGTGCACTGGTTCTGTGTTTACGAACCTAACCTGAACTACTTTTACAGCAAACTAACTATACCTTTTTAAACTGAACTGTCCCAAATTTCTATTATTAAATGATGATATTAGGACTATTATGAAAACCGAACAACACAGAAAATAACCAAACTGTGAAAAATAGTTCACAAGCTGAACAAAACCGAACTCGTGAATTGCCCATCACAGTTCAGTCTTTCCAGTGCGGTTTCGTTTAACGGTTCAGTTATTGGTTATAACAATCCAACTTGTGTTATAACACGTGTCTTGAGAGAATACCACGTGTTAGTTAAATAAAGAAATGATTACATAACCCAATTTTCTTAGCAATAGATAGATAGGTAGATAGATTGCTATATGATGATTATTGCTTTAAATTTAAACATGATCTTTAAACGTTTTATCACTTGTCATGATCTATTGTTAGCAAAATTATAGGTGGTTTCTATATGTTGCTTATCATTGAATTATGCATCTCTATTAGTTAACACAAAAGTAGATGTTATATCTAATCAGTGTATTCGTTTGTTGAATGGTAGGTTATGCATTGGTTTAGTGATGCTATTGCGGGGAGAAAGCGGATACGACCACTGCCATTGGTGTCACTACCTGACATGTGTTCCAACTTCTAAATGGAAATGTGATGACAGTTAAATGAATAGACCTGCGCTATTCCTGTTCTTTTATGTATAGCTATGATTTTACAAATTGTTTCCTTTTTTTTTTGGTTAACTCCTTATAAGAATCAGTTATTAGTTTGTCTTTGGATTTATGTGTGGGCACAGATATATCATATATATAAAGGAATTTATTTGTACATGAAGTTTCTATTTCAATAATATATTTTACCTCTTGCAGAAGAGTAAAATCTTGCAAATTATGTTTCTATTGTGTTATTGCTCGAGGATAACAATATACTTATTGGGAATTTTTTTAACTTTTAACCAACACAATTACATGTGAATCTGTCATGTAAAACAGTAACATATATGATCAGAAAGGTATTTAGGGTTACCATATATAATCAGAAGATGAAAAACAGCAACATTTGCATGATTAAAGATCATATGGAATAAGATTAACTCTTGGATAGGAACAGCAACATTCGCATTCATCTTTTATTGAAGCTAAAATTGGATATTATCCTAGTTTTTCTTGGAGGAGTATATGGAACTCTAGACATGTTCTTTTGCATGATTGTAGGTGAATGATTGGTGAAGGATCTCATATGGTGTGATGGGGTATTCATGGTTGCGAGTTGCGACGTAGTCAGTATATTGCAGCAAATGATATATTGGCAACACCTCTATTTGATACGGTTCAAGAGGATAAGGTGACGTGGATTGAGGAGTGGCATGGTAGTTATTTCGTGAAATCCGGTTATAATCTTGTTCTGAAGGAATTTATGCATAATAATCAATTCCATGTTGAAGGCGAGTGGAATAATATCTGGAAATTTAAAGCTCCCCATAAGGTTATAAATCTGTTGTGGTGCCTCTATAGAGGTTGTGTTCCAACGTGTGTGAGGCCGTCACAATGGCATGTTCAGTGTACTCCAGTTTGTCCTTGGTGTGAGTCCGATGAGAAGAACGAATGTCATGCTTTTGTTGGCTGTAGTGTGGCAAAGGATTCCTGGTTCTGTTCGGGGTTATCAATCATTTTACTGTCCAGGCTTAGAATTCATACTATTCCATAATTAATTTTTGACATATGCAGGTCTGAAAATGGTGTGGAACGATTCAAGAGCGACTTCAAATAGTATTGGTAGGCTAGCATTGCACGCATGGTAGCAGCGGAACAACGCTGCTAGTTTGTAGCTGAGCAGCAAAGTTAATGACAACATTCATATTAACTCTAGATGGGAGAAACCAATAAGTAGTATCCTTAAATGTAACATCGATGCCGCATTTCATGATGTTGAAGGCATCACTTCTTTTCGGTGTTGTATCTGTAACAACAATTGGGAATTTATGTTGGCGTAAACAAAGTGGCAGCAAGCTAAGATGACAGTTCTTGAAGGTGAGGCGTAGGAGTATGTAACTTTTGAGATTGATTCTCATAGTTTGGTTAATTTTATTTATTCACCTATCAGTGGAGCATCTGAATTTAGCTCCATAGTTTCAACTTTCAAGTATTATTTCTTAATTATCTTTAAATTCTAACTTTGACGAAGGACGAACACTAGTTTTTGATATAACAAGTACAACTTTAAGTTAATACACATATTAATTTAATCTCATTGAAAAAATGAAAGGAAAATAAAATAACTACTACATCATCCAAATTTATAACCTAACATAAAATGTATCAATCAACTTCGAGGTCATTGAACAAAAATACAATATTAAATAATGTTAATAGAAAATGCATGTGTGTTGTAATTGAAGATATAAAGACTCAAATGTTGTGAGATATAAATTTTAACGCATTGAGATCCGGTCAAGTTGTTGACCATTGACACCACATGTATACAAAGACCAATCAAAACATGTCATATTGTTAGTCTAATAGCAACTTGTTAGTCTCATGCTGGATAGGCTCCTGCTTCGCCGCTGATTGTTGCTCCATCTCAACTCGTTAAGCAACCAGGGGCCGATCTACACTTGAGGGAGGGTGCGCGCTTGCACTCCCTGGAGTTTAATAATATATACTTACCATTACCATACATAACACGAGTTTTTGTTTTGTTTTTGAAGAAACTAAACTAATGCACTCAAATTAGCACCGATGAGAATCGAACCTGAGACCATGTGGAGGAGTTACACAAGACGAGTTTTTAATTTTCATCTTAACCAAATTTTCTGCATTCGTAAGAGTCAGAGATCGAACAACTGAATATTTGCTTAAGCGACCAAAGTCTTTTATGGCTTGTACCAATTGATTGTTGGTGTACATAAGATACTTATATTAAAATTCTATAATTGCAATATTTATGCTTTATATGCATATATTATACTTATTAAATAAAGATAAAAAAAGTTGTACCCTTGACTTAGGATCTTGGATCCACCACTATTTGCAGCAACGATCACCCTTTCTACATATTTTTCCCTGAACAAGCAAAAATGGATTATATTAACACCAACCGAGAGTCTTTACTAGCACAAGGTGTGCTAGAAAGAACCTCTAAATTAGTTTACAGTCAGAACGAAACAAGAAAACATAGCCGATGCCCATACAAACAAAAGGGGTCGACCACCACATATCAGAGTTTAAACTAAGATTGACATTATAAGCATTCAACCCCCAAAATGAATGTAACTTGACTTTATCGAACATCTGGTGAATTGTGTTTTCCTTAGCCTTGAAAACTCTGTTATTCCGCTCATTCCACATAACCCAAACACAACATAACCAGATAAGCTGCAAGAATGAACGACGAGTTTGCGATCCTCCAGAAGAATGAATAAACTGAAGAAGATGATCCTGTAAGGAATCCAGATCAACTGATGATATACCAATCTAAGACCTAAGCATGCTCCACAAAGGGGAGAAAATGGGGCATGAAAGGAACAAGTGAAGCACTGTTTCCATTCCACCGCAACCAATCACACAAAATTGAGAGTCATGAGAAATGATGTTACGTGACACCAAATTGTCCTTAGTCGGTAACCTGTTACGAATAAGCCTCCAAGCCAAAACAGAGACCTTCAAGGGAACTTGTTTGTGCGAAATAAAGTCAGAAGTAACTTCCACACCATGAGAGTCGTGACTAGTGAGGAAATTATATGCACCCCTCACCGAGTAACCATCAAAAAGGTCATGCCTCCACAACCACTGATCTAAAATGTTAGACTGCGAAGAAATATCATAAAGTAAACTCCTGCACTCCCCTAACAACTTCTCCTCCAACGCCCACAACTGAAAGCGCCACTACCAAGCCGCCCCACCTTCCTCCCGCCCTAACTCACACATAACCGCAACCGAACTCAACTTATTATTAGACAAGTCAAATAGGCGCTTATACTTCCCACACACCCTTTCTACATATGTGAAAAGGTCGAGTTCCCACACGCCCTAACTCACACATAACTTCATCATTTTTTCCTTTCATTCTAAGCATTGCATTTGAAAAAATAACAACATAAAATTTAGAAAAGGTTATTGGTTTTCTTATTTTGAAAAATATGAAATTCCACATAATTCATTTATTCAAAAATGATGAATTCAAAACATGTTTATGTTCCAGCCAACTTTTTAAAAAAATAATGAGCTGAATAAATTTCTTTTTGAAAAAAGAGCATTGCTATATTAGGAAAGGCAGGCCAAATGAAAGCGAAGAATGCATACGTGTCCCCTAAAAACAAATTTTCATCGTTCGTTGCTCTAGTCAAACACTAATTCCAGCCCTCGCAAACCCTAATTTTTTTGTCTCCCTTCACTGCCTACAAATTGGTTGTATCCTCTCTATCCAAACAAACAATCCCTTTCATCGTTCGTTGCTCAAGTGTTCAGTCTCTTCTCTCTCAGGTGAAATTTTTCTGAATTTTTTTAGAGATCCTACAAGGAAATGATTTATCATCAACTTTTTCTTTATGAATTATGTCTCAATCACGTGATGACATCAGAGAGAAGAAAAAGAAAGAAAAAAAAAGAGATAAAATTATAAAGAAAGGAGAAGATTGAGTTTTTTATGGTTGAAATGAAATTGTTCAAATTTTTGTTCTGAGAGAATTCTCTATTAATCTACTCACTTGTTAGGTTTTATCACTTTGAAGTCCGAAGCTTAACAAACTTTTGAAGGAACTTGGGGTTGTTTTTGTTCACGGTCATGGATTTATTTTCTTTTCAATTTATGAGATCTTTCAAAAAATATCCACTTTTTTATTTAATTTTTTACTCAATTTTCTGAGATCTTTCACAAAATATCCACCTCTTTGTTAATCCTAAATATTTAACTTTTGTGTATTGTTACGTGAGTGCAACTCTATGTGGCGTTGTGTTTTCATAATTATTGTCTTTTTGCTCATTTTATCTTTATTTCTTCTGGCTTTACAATTTCTATGGTTTTAAAATGAAAGGATTTGACATACCAAACCATGAACAATGATGAAGAAATGAATTTGTTCTTATGCATTACAACTTTTGAAAGAAAATAAGACTGATTTGTGTTCTTGCAATGGTTTAGATTAATGGAGAGGAAACCAATGCAACAAAATCATGTGAGTGTTACTAATTACCGACGGTGGTTTCTTTATATCGGTAAGGTATGTGGTTTTTTATTTCAATTGTGAATAGGGGAGAACTATTAATGTTAGTTTTGTTTATGTAAGCCATTTGGTTGTTCTTGGCTGATAAAAGAATAAAAAAACCATTTACAAAATTGTCAATTCCATAAGTTTTCCATTTAGTAGACATAGATTGGTTTGTATTTATCTTTAACCATTGGTTGAAAAAAATTATATGATTGTATCCTTTATTTAAATGTTATACATAATACATTCAAACATGGTGACAAGCAATAATATAACCAATTTGATAATTATACGAAACTCTAAACGGTTGGAATCTAGTTTTTTTTTTTTTTCCTTCCAAAAAGTTGTCCTTTATTAGCTTATAGTTTTCTCTAATTTCATTTATTTTTACTTAACCCAAAAGTTTATCCTTTATTAGCTTCTAGTTTTTTCTAATTTCATTTATTTTACTATGTTTGTTCTGCTAATTGTTAATTGTTTTCAATTATTTTTGGTTAAGGATTATAATTTAATTATTTTAGCCAATTTTAGTATGATTTCTATCAATGATCTAAATGTTACACACAATGAGGATTGTTGTAAGTTTTTTAATTTAAAACTTGGATTAAATAAGGTTTTAGTCTCTATAAATAAGTATTATTTTACAGACATGTTAGAAATATATAATAAACTTTTTTTGTGGAGAATTATATATTTTTTTAACATGTAATAATTTAAATCTGAATTTTTCTAAAGGCAAAAATTGCAAGATTAAAGTAATGAAAATTTAGAGCTAAAAATCATTGAGTTAAGTTTTTACTGAAGAACTTTGTATAATGTTTTAACTTAGTATGTGAAAAATCATTCAAAATTTTAAATATTTTTAACCATAATTAAAAAAACATTAAATTTACAAGGACTAAAGTTTGTGTTGAAATTTTTTATAAGGACCAAAAACTTTTATAATTAATTTTTATGAGGATGAAAAAAAATTGATTTGTGGATGTAGTTGATTTGAAAAAAAGTGATAGAGGAATTAGTTTCATATTTTTTTACATGAAAAAGAAGGTATACTATTTGTGGATGTAGTTGTTTTAACAAGATTGATTTTCAGGTATTTTTTGGGTATAATGAAAGTTTTCATATGTTAAACACTATTCAACACTCGTCATGATAAACCCATCGCACCTGAAGTAGTTCCAGAACATTGCAGACTCGAGTTGAGTGTGCCTGAGTAAGATTCAGCAAGGAGAGAGTAGGATATATTGAAGTTATTTCCTAGAAATATTATCATTAATTTATAAGTGTATGACAATCAATAAACACGTTTGTAAAGTACTATGGAACTTAAACAATAAAGTATTGATAAGAGTGACACCTATTGTCATTTTACAACCGCTTGAGGAAATTTGAACTTATTCCACTGAGGTTAAAATATTACCACTGAGCTAGAGCCTCTTGGATAATTTTAAGGAAAAAACTTCTTAATTGAATTATAGTATCACCACTTACTTTCACAACCATTACCATTGAATTGTGCAAAAAAAAAAAACGGTATTTTCAAGTTCAATAGTAAAAGTTGAAAACAAAAACATAAATTGGTGAAAGAATTAAACGGTAGAAAAACAAGCAAATAGTTAGATAGACAGATTCATGAGCTAAAAAACGGATAATATTTTCACCCACTTCCGTTGTGTTTTTCACCAAATACATTATAACTTTTTTCCATCCACTACAATTAAGCCACATGCACAATAGTTTTATTTTTAAATCTTCCTTAGTAACAAATGATCAATCTCTAAAAGTATTACAAACAAGGAAAACAATTTGCCGGAGGTACTAAAGCAAAGAATATCAACTACTTGATGGAATATCATGTCATTCACATATTACATACCTTTAAAAATATTGCACTAGTACCAAAAGAATTCCATAACAATGGTGCAAGTTCTTGAATAATCCGGTCCTCTGGAACTTAAAAAATGCAAAATAAAGTATTAATTACATGAGTTCAAGCAACATTATTGAGAACTAAACAAAATGTACTATAAAAGAATAATTGTAGAAACCTTTAAGAGAACATGCAAAGCGTTTTATCAAAGATCAAGATTCTTGATCCTAAAAGCTTGTGATATGCATGTGAGATGGTAATCTAGATTTTATGACAAATGGAACTGATGTTATCAACATTGATCATTGCAATCATTGACCTCGACCGTTAAAAAAAATCACACCATCAAGTTCTTTATTTGTTGAAGTTACAACATAAATCACTTGATTTCTATCATGAAAGTTAGATTGGCAAAGTTGTGTGAATTCGAGTCCAATTATTCAAGTTAATTTTTTTTTCTTATATATCATATAACATTTTATGTCTACCATCTCTTTTATCCTCTATCATTTCATCCTATTAATTATCACATTCTTACTTTCACTCTATATTTCTTTTCTAATGATCTCTTTCTTACACCTTTCTATGCTTCATAGACTCGCAGAGTCTAACATAAACATTGCCCACAAATAAAGAATTACACAATAACAATAATTTTTTTTACAATTATGACACCAACTAATACAATTTCGCAACAAATTGAAAGAGATCAATTCATCTTCACAATGATTAACATACGTTAAAATTGAAACAAATCTTCAAATTTATAGAAAAATTATTTATTTACTAAACAATGAACCTTTTTTTGCTTCTGTAACAAAAAAAAAAGAATGAACCCTTTTAACTCAATTATGACTTGAATCTCATCTTGATACCCAAAAAATACATATAAATGACAAAATAAAATATTAATAAGTCTACCAAAATTAGTGTGACACTGTAGTGTATCCAAATTAATCTGAATCAATGTTAACAAAGAAGCGCACAAACAATTTAAATAACAGTTTCAGAGTATCACAACTCCTCGAAAGATTTGGATTTCTTGCAAATCGCATGAAAGATATTAAAAATGGACAAAAAGAAATGAAACTAGATTGGTAAAAACCTTTGAGAGAACACGAAAAGCATTTTCCTTGAGATCGGGATTGTTGAGTTCAATAACAAGGTGTTCCATTGATGCCATGCTTTGTGCAGTGGTGCTAGATTGGGTAGAAGCACCTAGAGGACTTACAAATGACACATCGTTCTTCATTTAGATCGATTGAGGAGAAAGTTTATCATCTATTGAGTTAAATGATATTACAGGATAAGCATTCAATTTATCACTTTAATTTAGGTTTTATCTATCCATTTTTTGCTAGGGACGGTTTTATCTATCAAAGGGACAATGTATTATATATATGACTTATTTGATCTATTGGTCCCCTAAATGATTTTATGTTTTCATTTTGGTCCCATAATTATCACATGTTAATCCATATGTACACAAAGAAATCTGAATTTTTAATATTGAAAAAATTATTTTATTTGTAAATTACAATTATTCATTGACTTCTCACCAATTTATTTGATTACTCTATTAAATTATTAATATTAGGCTTAAATATGCAAATAGGGCTCGTTCGGCTTTTGGTCATTGTAAAAATAAATATTTAAAAAATCCTTGCAAAATTTTCTGTCTTTTGAAAACGTCCCTAAACCCCACAAAATAGCTGAAGTGACATGGTTTTGACCACATGGCAGTTGTTGATAGTATGTTTGGATATCAACTATGTTAGTTGTAAAAGTACAAACTTCATATAGTTATTGTTTCTATTGCAGGGGTCAAATATAATTTACTTAAAAACAATTAGTATGAACATATAGTAATAAAGTATATAATTTATTTTTAAATACTTTGTGCATCAGAAGAACAATAATTTTATATACATCTGAACAATTAGTATGAACATGTAGTAATAAAGTATATAATTTATTTTTAATATACTTTGTGCATTAGAAGAACAATAATTTTATATACATGCATTTGAAGAACAATAATTTTATATACACCTGACCTGCTAAATGTCGAGTCAATATACCAGTACTTATTAAATTTATTCTTTTAGTACCAACCTCATGAGTTATCAGAAAATTATAGACTTATAAATAAGAGAAATTATATTTGAACAACCATTTTTTACAATTTTTGTGACAACTTTCTCTCTCATACTCACATTGTCATTCTACTTTCTCTCTCTATTGCTTTGATTTTTGTGCCACTACCTAAATTTCTTTGTATAACTTGGTTGTCAAACAAGTTATCGTAAGAAATGGTTGTTCAAATAACATTACTCTATAAATAATATAATTATTTTTCAACTTAATTATTTTGCGGTCATTTTCTTCAGCACAAACACATAAAAAATTAATACCATTGGTGGTTACATGTTCTTGGACAATCACTTAGAGTTAAGCACCACCCATCTGCGATATCATAAGAATTAATTACAATAACTAAAAAGAACGTACTAATGGCTTTGTGGCTGGTCACGTGAACAATTAGAGAAAAAAAAATGATCAAAGCATGAACGGATTTTGGAATTTCAGCCATATTTTCCTTCCTTTGCAAGTAATAAACATGAAATTATTTGATATCTTATAAGTAAAACCCCAAGCTTTGTTAACTTCAATTTTCATAATAACGACATTCAAGTTAATTTATTCAAATAATTCCATATAAGTTATATGTGATTGTTTCAGTTGTTGTGTAACCACGTTATTATTGATTTAACTACCAAATTCTCATTCAAGCAGTCAGTAGCTTTGAATAGTGATGACACCATTATACGAAATGTGTTGAGAGGGAGAGTTGGTGTGGTTGATTTTATGGTTCCATGTAACAAGGATGAAGAGTTTTCATTTTACTCATTGAGAAAGAAAGAAAGAGATGATTGTAGGTGAGTTTAGAAATAATATCTCACAAAAACGACATGTGAAGTGAATATTGCCTTTACTTATAAACATTTATTCATACCATCTCTTAACCGATGTGAGACATTTTAATAGATAATGAGATGATGTGTGATAAAAATTGGTTATTTTATTTTAAAAAATTAAATATATGAGAGAGTGTAACATGTTTTGTTTGTGTGGTGGGAAAATCAAAATGAAGTAAATAAATTGTGTGCAAAATCTATACAGGTATATTCCAACTCATATATTTAATTTGTGTGCAAAATTTAATATGGGTATATTACAAGTATAGTGGGGGGATGTTCAGAAAATGTTTGTGCAGGCAGGAGCCCACACAGCCTTGTGTGGCTCCGCCACTGCAAGCGGTCATTTTGATATAATGGCAATTTGGTTTTTTATTTAGAGAATTACTTTTCTCATCCTATGAATTACTCGCGCGCCTTATTTTTTTCCCCAAAAATACCCCTGTACGAATTATGTTTTCCGAATTAGATTGTTAGTGTTTTCCGGATTTTAAAATCCGAAATTCTCTTTTTAATTTCCAGAATTTTTTTACTTTAAGCTTTCAAATTCGTTAAATAAAATGCAAATAAACATAAAAGAAAACAGAAATAAAAAGAACACAAAGATAAATAGAACTCATTTTATTAATATATAAATAATAATTACAATAATGTTGAAGCTTTTTAAGCTTATTACATAAGAACCTAAAACTATTTCTAATCTCCTAAGAGCCTAAGAAGAGGGAGAGGGATGGAGTAAGTTATACTAGTGGCTTCAACCACTATTGGGGGGAAACATGGGGAGAGGAAAGAGGGGGGATGAGAAGAAGAAACCAATGATGGTGAGGGCACATGAGCCTCTAGGGAACAAGAGATCATAATGGTCAATATGACACCCAGACAGACCAACATCAGACCCAGACTAACCAACATGACCCCCCAGATGAACTGCACTTCTTTGCAGCGCGGTTCCATCCCTGAAAATTTTCAAAGAGGTCTCTTTCGATGAAAGACCAACGATAGAAACACATGGTTGTAGAAGGAAGAGGAGAAGAGGGTGGGAGATGTTGGTGTGAGAAATTGTGAAGTTTTGAAGCCTATTTATAGGGAGGGAGGGTAAAAAAAAACATTTTGAAGCCAGTAATGCAGTCAAAAAACATGTAAAAACACGTTTTTTGACTTGACCGCCGTTCAAAATGTCTAAAAAACGTTTTCTATGGGGTGCATACCACCGTCCAAAAGAAACTGATGCAATCCGGATTATATAATCCATAATATACATGGTTTACGGATTACATAATCCGAATAATATGATCATGGGTGAAACAAAGGGAAACTTGACACTTTTTGTAGGGTGAGGATTGGTTAGGATTTTATAATCTGGAAAGCTTCAACATTGGATTCTTTTGTGTGATCCACATTGTATCGACAGTTTATGTGGTCCACAACACCCAGATAACTCTATAAATAGTGATCCTTGTTTTCATTACAAGTAAATTACACCAGAAAAAAATCATGGAATTCCCTGGCTTTGATCTGAACCCCAAGCTAGTGGCAGTCTACTACAACGGGAGAAAACCACCCCATCTATTTAGGATTCGCAACGATGCCACCCTCTCCGGGCTGAAGGATCAGCTGGATCAAATCAACTTTCAACTCAAACACAGAAACACGAGGAGGGTAGTTGGTGTTGAATATTGATGTCCATTGTCCGACTCAGTCGGATCTCTTCGGTTCATCCGGATGAAACTCACAAACGACGACGACGTGAGAACCATGTTCTCTGTCTTTGGTCAGCACAATACTAGAGGATCGATCGAGTTGGCACTTCATTGGTTAGATCTGCTGAACAAATTCAAAAAAGTTTGATCTGGCCCAGGAAGTACGAAGAGATCAGGGCTCTGCTGGAGGGACCAGAGGAAGAAGTTAGTTTAGATGATCCGTGATAATGTGCTATATTTTAATTAATCGTGTGTTTTATGTTATTTTAATTATGTGTTAGTTATATATTGTTAAATTAAGTTGTTGCATTATGTTTTGAATAATATATATTATTTAAACTTTTTTTATGTTTTAATTTACGTCAAAGATGTTCATTTAAACGCTAAAATAATCCGAATTCAACTCAATTTTTTATAGTGTAAGTACAATCCGGATTATATAATCCGAACTGTCTCAGCATAGGATTCTTTTGTGAGGACCACATTTCACAGACAATTTTTGTGGTCCACAACATCCATAAACCCCTATAAATAAGTGTTTCCAGTTTTCACACACACACACACCAAATTAACCATGAAAATTTTTGTCATTGTGGCGAGGATCTTTGTCATGCTGCCGCAAAATAGATTGCTCTCTATGTGAAAAATAGATTGCTCTCTCTATGTGACAACGTGATGAAGATCTTCAGCATGCTTTCAAAAATACATAGATACTCCTTGCTGCCTCCTTGATAGATAGATACAAAGCTTCAGAACTTGATCTATAGATATGAGCATCAAGAGGTTTATATGAGTTAGATCTTGCTGCCTACCAGATGAATAAATCATTTGGCAAGATAGCATGATCTAACTCAATGAAATCCTCTTGAAACACCTTGCCCTTCTTCACTATATTGCAGATCTAACTCCAAAGAAGAGGTTCTTATGAACTCGATCATGTCGGCCTGCCGATCGTAACATGTCAGTTGGCCGGCAGGATCGAGTTCAAAAGCTCCTCTTCGAACACCTTCCCAAAAGATTCATCATTTATGTTATTATGGTTTTTTTAACTGTTTATTTGTCTTATGTTGTTTTTATTTATGTTATGCACATGTATTCTATTATTTTCCAAGCCATTTGCCACGAAAATGCTCCCAATATAGGGTGTGATGCAATTCGGATTTTATAATCCGGACAAACTTCATGCATTCCGAAATATAAAATTCGGAACCCCTCAGTTTATTTTGGACGGCGGCGTTTCACCAAAGGTTTGGACGGTTAGTGGGGTGTTTAATGATTTTTTGGACGGTTGGACTGTGGAAAACGTTTTTTATGTTACTTATGACCTATGACTGATTTAAGGCTATAAAAAGGCTTGGATCTTCAACAATTTTCTTCATTCTTCACTTCACCTCTGATGAGCAAAACCGCAAGTGTACGGTTTTGCCGAAGTAGTAAAAATAGAGTATCGTTCCAACAGGGAGTTGTTTAATTTGATTTACTTTTAGAAGATGATTAGAGAGTTTGATTGTAAAGTTTTGGGTTTTAAAGGTTTTAAAAC